>JACCDT010404719.1_pt1 | contig 39600 bp, 61 predicted proteins | sample 7446291 | NCBI WGS metagenome assembly JACCDT01 (sample SAMN15323446, study PRJNA562643) | freshwater metagenome | isolation source: river surface water | place: USA:Blue River Watershed | collected 2017-08-17
CCGTCGGCTTGATTCGGCATTGCAAAATCTTGTTTGAGTAGATGTAGTGGTTCATTGTTTTTGTGCTATAAACCGCCACTGCGGCAATGCTTTTTCGTTATAAGCAAGCTGCTACGTTCCTGCTTCGAATGAAAGTTCCCCATTGTTCAGCCATAGCTTTTTGACCTATCTTTATTGCCCAATCTTTGAAATCATTTACATTCATATTGCTTTTTGCATAGTTACAAATCCTACAACAAGGGACTGAATTTTCTTTTGTGTAATTATCATTACTGTTTATTCTATCAATTCCTGAATACAAAAGACCATCACCAATGCTATTTTTCGTCTTTTTGATATTATTTGGCTTTGAACCACAATAAACACAATTAGACTTTATTATAAGTTCTATATCCGTTCTCGATAGTTCCCATTTGAACCCACGTCTTTCTGCGTGCCTTTTATACACTAAAATAATTGCTGTTATTTCAGAATGGTTTTTTGATATTCTTTTACTTGCTCTTACTTCTTTGGACAAGCAACCACAGCTTTTAGTATTACCACTAATCATTGCTGAACCCATTATTTTCTTTTCTTTACCACAATCACATTTTACATTGTAAAATTTCCTGTGCCTTTTATCAGAGTGCGAAAATGATACAACCGTAAGTCTATTATACTTTTCTCCACTCAATAACTCTTGTTTTTCTGTTCGTGCCATATTAAAACTTTTTATGCAAAAATACGGTTTATTTCTGACAATGGCAAATTATTCCAATCTTTTATTCCAATGTTACCTTTTATAAAATTCCCATATTGAAATGCTAATGCTTTTGCCACCCCACTAAAAGTTTTTGAGCTTTCTTTTTGGCTTATGTTTACATATTGGTATTTCTGCCCTCGTTTCTTACCTCCTGTATTACTTGGCAAATACGGCTTATAGTTGCTTTTAATATCAGTCGGCTTTAATAGTGGCAAATTTTTCAACCACAACAAAGTTCTTTTGCTGTATTCGTGTCCATATTCGTAGGGCTGTATCGCTTGGCTTTGTTTAGGCAATCCAATTACTTTTAATGGTGTGGGGTTTTCAACTGCAATATATTTTATCGGAGCATTAAGTAATTTCATAAACATATCCTTCGCTTCCATAGCTAATTCAAATCTTTCTTGGCTTAAATTACCTGCCGTTGGATACATCCATCTTGCTCCAGCCCTACTCATATAAGTGCAAGGTGGGTGTGCAATCATCATATCATATTTGCCACTATAAGCCTCCTTTACCGCATCACCTACAATATGCCATTCAGGATGTAACCCAGACGTTGGAAGCAAATCGCAACTATAAGCCTCAAATCCTAATTCTCGGAAAGCTCTGCAAACTTCTTGGCTCTCCTCACAAGCTATTAATATTTTCATTTCAATTTAAGTTTTTCGTTAATTATCGTATGCGTTAATAAATACATATCTTCAAAAGATCGGACGGTTTCGTATAGGCCCCCGCCATCTATAACCCATTGTTTGAATTTCTTCTGGCTCTTTAGGTGCTTCTCATTAACCTGTTTTGTTTCAATATAGATAGCTTTACCCTTATACATACCATGCAGGTCTGCAAAACCACGATTTGGGCTTTTGATGTACCCGATTCCGGGCCTATACCTACCTTCCGAACTGATCCGTTTTAATTGCGTCCCGGTATAGTACTCCCAAACAGCCTGACACAAGGCGTTGAAGTTATTGGTATCAAATGCCTTTTTCGACACGCCGGGTATTCGTTCCACCAGCGTAGGCACTCCGTTTTCATCGGCTTTGTAAATATCCTGCCGTTTCTTAATGACCTTGGTAGTTATCAACGGGAATGTTTTCTTGTGCTTTCCGGCCTGTTTTCGGCGCTCATTGTATAGGGTTTCAAATTCGGATTGGGTGATTAGTGTAATACTCATATTATGATTTTTTATAACTTTACAAAATTTGACAAATTTGACAAAAATTTGACAACAAGAATGCCCTATTTACAATGGTTTCGGGCGAAAAGTGTCAAAATTTGACACTTTTGACAAAATTATTTTTTTTGACATTTTTATTTACTCTTAATTTTATATTGTCCAATTTGTCAACTTGACAAAATCCGCATACATGACTGAAAACCAATGTTTTATATATTACTGCGTTTGACACTTTTGACAAATTTTACAAATTTACATTTTGTCAAGTTCACTTTTCCAATTGTAAACCGTTTGGCGGCTTACCTCAAGTTGTGAGGCCACGGAGGATACTTTTATCTTCGGATTTTTCCGATACATAGCCTCAAATATTTCAAACGGCGACTTGCCTTGATTATTCTTTGATACCTCTTTGATTTGCGCCTCGGCCCGACTTGTTGACCTGATTTTGCCTGACATGGATATAAAGTACTCCGCTAACTTCTCAGCGCCTAGAACGGCCTCTTTTGAAATCTTATCGGCTACCTCATGGCGGTTATTGATACAACATGAAAGAAAATGCAATAAAAGCGAAAACCTAGGCACATAGGATTTCATTTTAGGTAGACCGGATTTAACGTATTCGTTCACCTCATCGCTGTTTTGTTTGGCGGTGATGTTATTAAATACCCGTATCCATTCCCGTTTAGCTTCGGCAGTCCATTGGCACGTCCGTGGAATTATTTCACCGTCCGGGTCTAACTCTATCATTTCATGCCGGACTATCTCATACATAGCCACTATGGCCTCCTCGTACCAATTCACTACGGACGGGTTTATTTCGTTTTCGTTGTAGTAATCCACTACTAGGTCCGGGAACGTCAAAAGCATACGATCAACAAACCCGTTTTCCTTGTTTTCCTCGGTGTACATCGATGCCAATACGCCGGGCTGTATACCTCCCAAAACCGGAATTATTGGTTTGTCAACGAATGAAGATTTAGCCATTTTTCTATTAAATGCCACCGACTTACCGGACCATGTACTGAGCCAAAACTCAAGGTCTGAACCCGCCCGGTACTTATTCATATCCTTAAACCATCCATTCAACTCATCCTTGAATACCCCGACTGATACCTTCGATTCTCCATGAAGGTCTACAAGTGCCTCTAAAGTGATGTCGTTTGCAATGAATTGTGATTTAGTAGGCTCTTTGGCTTCCTCTGTGTATTGCTTTTCCTCCTTTGATAGTTTGTTGTAAGCCTCAAACTTCTGCAATGCCTTAACATATCGCTTAACCTCACGGCTGTTTTGTTTAAGTAGTGGGAATATCACGGAGTCAACACTTGGGGTCTTACCTATACCCGCCGGCCCGACGGCACTAATCCAAACCGTTGCTATCTCATGCCATCCGTTCTTCACCCGTATTCGCATACTATTCCCCACAATCACCGACAAAAGCCAAAGCATCGAACACCCCATGTAATCAAAGCTATGATTGAGGTACTTATGGCATTGTATCATGTATTCTTGTATCGGGTCCGGAAACACATCTAACGGGAAAGCTACCTCATTAATGTCTTCGATCTCGGTACGGAGTTCCGGTGTTTTAATTTCCTTAGTCCGGCTCCCGAATCCGTCCTTGTATAGCTGTGATGCTGCCCGGTGGAAATCCCCGTTATGGTACTTATAAGCATAGGCACTGAACGGGCTTATTAGTTTCTCATGCGGATAGATGGTTCCGGTGCTGAACAAATACATACAACCGGAATTCCTATAAACATACCCACTATGCGGACTTGTAGCCCCATGCCGGCGGATGATGTATTTGTCGCTTAACTGCCTTATGATGTCGAAGTCCGGCCCTATGATGTCGAAGATATTGGTTTTGTCGTTGTAATCCTGCCACGGGGTAACATCTGACTTTTCATACTGCTTTATTGGCCTTTCGGTTTCGATCGGTTTGGTTTCATCGACGTAGTTAAACGTGGCGCAAATATTCCAAAGTATCTCACGGTCAAGTTTACTGATATGCTGAATGTCGTTGTACCCTAATTTGCTGACCTGGTTGTCATAGATAAACACATAGCCACCAACGCCACGGGATTCAATGACGGCTTCGCTGTGGCCTTTTAGCTTTGCTATCTTGGTATTTCCTGCAACGACTTCGCAACGGTAGAGGATGTGATAACCCTGATTTCTGGTTTTGATTACAACAAACTTGGTATCAAAGTCGTCGATATTATCAGTTAGGTATGCGTATAATTCAGTCCAAAAGGCTTGTTGTTCAGGTAGTGAGTTAAATACTTTGAGGTCAACATCTATAACCTCAAGGCCATTAAAACCGCATACAAGGCCCACGCCGACGGTGGCCTGCATTTCTTCGCCGTCCTTTTTGATGTAGCCCCCAGCGTAGTTATATTGTTTCTCGAATGCTTGTTTTGTAAGCGGTGTATTTTGCGCCGTTTTCCATGCGTAGTTTGGCCGTTTGTTTTCGCCCACCGTAATAAGGCTATAACCGCAGTCGAATAGCCTGAAGCAACGGTCTAGTGTTGGTTTATTCATTATTATAAAGCTAACCGCCCGAACCACATGGTGATGGCCTGTACGTCATACAGGGTCATGCAGTCGGGCGGTTAGATTAAATGTCTTTGTGGAATTATTCGCCATCACACGAATAGTTTTGAACCGCTAAGATAGGAATTCCGGCGGAATATTATGTGCCAAATCTTTTAATTCTTTTGGTATAAGTATCAGCCGGAAGTGTCGGATATACCACAATACAAAGGCGCAATCTGTTATTTCAAACAGATTGCAGCCCTTGTACTTGCAGTCTATTATTATTGTGTGTTCCATGTTTAGAATCCTAAGTCAGGGTCTGGTGTGTATTGTTGCTGCGCCGGCTGCTCACTCACGCCGTCAATGGGTTCGATCTTCCAGGCATCCAAAGATGAAAAGTACTTTAGTTCACCCTTTGGTGAAGTCCACGCCCGGCCTCTGAGGTTGAAATGTACCCGTACCCGGGTCCCAATCGTTAGCCCGTCGGCCAATGTTGTTTTTGCGTTTGAAAGTTGGAATTCATGGAGGTTTGCGTATTCCGGCGCCTCGTCGTCAACAACGAATTTGCGCACGGAAAACGTTTCTGACTTCTGTTCTGTTTGGCCTATGGATATAACACGGCCTTCGATTGTGTAACTGCTCATTTTGTTTTTGTTTATTTTTAAGTTAAGATAATATTTTACATAAACCCCTCCACCGCTTTTATATGATTTTTCGCAAGTAAAAGCCCCGGTACTTTCGGCTGGAATACGGGCCGTGAAAGCATGGGCAGCAACTCTTTGTAAATCCGGTCGTGTCTGAACCTGAATTCATCCTCTGTTTCTAGGTAAATCTTTGCCTTCCTGAGTGCGTTAATGATAGTGCTATGATCACGGTCGCCAAGCATAGCGCCTATTTCTTCCTCGGTTAATTTCGTCAGCCGCTTATAGGCCAGTAATACAGCCGTGAATCTAGGGTTTACGAACTTCCGTAGTCTTCGTTTTCCCTTTATATCGGACTTAGTTACTCCGTACTCTTTCGCGGTTGCTTCAAGTATTAATTGGAATTTATCGTATTCGGTTTTCATGGTGTTTTATTTTTCTGTTTTAAAAGTTGGCATACAGGTTACCAGGTATGCCAGCCGACCCTTGTGAATCCTATCCTCACTACATCACACAAGCGTACTATTTGCAGCGATTATCCATACATTCGAGATGGCTTCTATCCAAGCAGAGGTTTGTGCTTTGGCTCTCTTTCGGTTCAAACTACCTATCTGGTCTCAATACCAGCTGCGTTTAAAAGGTTGTCGGAGGGGCAGGAGTCGAACCTGCACCTAGTTATACGTGGCCCCTGTTTGCCCTACGATTTCAACAGGCACTTACGCTACCATTCCGCCACCATCCGATTTAAAGAACTACTCAACTTCTATTGACGGGAACGGCTGCCAATACTTAACATCGTAGTCGTCATCAAATTCGGCTTCACCGTCTATTTGCCCGTAACAATTAGCCCAAAAATACCCACGTTCAGAATCATCTTCGCTTGGGTTATAGCAGTAACACATAACCATCCTTTGCCCGTTGCATATTGCCCATACGTTTTCTGAATAGTTTTCGTTTTCAAGCAAATCAGGAGTTTGCTTGCTTGCATCAATCCATCCGTTTTTAGGGCTTTTTTCGGGTTGGATTATTTCGGCCCATGTGTCGGTGCGGGAATAGTAAAGCGGCCCATTCAAGACGTCAACTATAATAAATTGCTCCGATCCTTCCCAAATTTGAAATAGAATTGTATCTTGAACGGTTACGATATTATTAGTCCCAGATCTGATATACCGCGTCCCTTCCGGGTATCGCTTTTTAGCTTCTTCGAGTGCTTGTTGTGGTGTCATTGTGGTTTGTTTTATTATGCTGTAAAAGTAGTGAATGTATATTGTATGCACAAGGGTTATTTTAAATAATTAGACTTTGCTTTATATTTATTTGCCATACCTGACTTTACAAAATCTTGAAATGATTTTGTAAATGATAAATATTTATTCTTTCCAAATTTGCAGTAATTGTCGGCCATGTACTTAATGTATGCGTCTTTTCGGCTTATTTTCGGCTGAAATGTTTCATCGTAAAACTCATTGATAATAGATTGAATGCCTTTGAAATATTCCTTTTTTACATCATCTGTAAATATTAACCGACCTTTTATTTTTCGGTCAAACTGATTGATTATTTTATCTATCAGTATAGGGGTTCCATTTGGCGACTTTTTATAACCGCTGATATTTTTACGCTTCAAAAAGTTTTTTCTGTATTCGTGAAGAATGCCAGCCAAAGTAGTGGCATTTTCAATACACCAAACAAAATACGCACCTCTTTTCTCTGCAATAATGTCTAATTCCGCTCTACTAAAGGCCAACATCGTTTAAGTGAGTTTTAGCATCCTTGATATTTGCAATAAATTTGCCAGCATCAAGTTGAGTGGTTAGTACATTGTTTGCTTGTTTTGCCAATGATGCCATTGCCTTTGCTTGTTCTACGGTTATTTGTTTTTTGTCTAACTTTTCCATGTTTGACTTTACGGTTTCATAGATGAATTCAAATTTTTCTTTCATGTTATTTTATTTTATTATTTTTTAAAGTTTAAAAACATGGGGCCGGCATCCTCACACCGACCCCTCCCGGAAACCCTCTAACCGGGTAATTTCTCAAATATTTTTGTCGTGCCGTCGTGGATGGTGAGGAGGCTGGTACTACAAATCATTGCCTCGGCTTTTATTGCAAGGTCAATTAATCTATCCTTATCGCTTTGCGGAATGTCCACGCTGAGTATATTAAGCGACTTATATTCAGAATCAGCAGGCAGAAAAGGAAGTTCAGAATTAGAGGCATAACTAATCCAATTGAAGCCCCATAGATTTGCGCTCTCGATTACGTCCGCCCTGTGTTCCTCACTAGGGGCAAATACAATCAATTCAGCGCATTCACTATCGGTTAAGATAGCATTGTTTACCAATTGCCAATAGAACTTTTCACCGTCGCTATGGGTGTCAATGATTTCACCAAACCCGCCCTTGTTGTATGCCTCAATCAATGTGCAAAAGGATTCTAAAGTTTCAGGGCATTTAATATCCCCGACGGTTTTTTTCGGGCGTTGTTTCAATACGTCTGGAGTTCCCGCAATGAAAGGGTACTCAGGATGCACGATAGTGTCCTGTGAATTCAATGTGTATTCTGTCGGAAGCATATCAAAACAAATCTGTTCTACGCATTTGCCCCATTGCAGCGGGCGGGCTGAACTGCTTGAATTGAGTGAGCGTTTTAATTTGCGCTCAAATAATCGTGAACGAATGTACTTCTTTGCAGGCTCACCGAATAGGTCATCTTTGCTTCTACCTTTTTTTGTTAGCTTATAGATTTCACTTGATGTGAAACGGCCAAATCTTAATTCGTTGTTCATTTGCTTAGGTTTTTAAAGAGTTTAGAAAATGAATTTACCTCATTGTTGTTGATGATGCGTTCAGCGTTTTCGATTTCTTCCGGTGTCATCTCATTGCGCTTTGCGTTCAGCATTTCAGCCAATACAGTTGCATCAGGCTTTAGCATAGAGGTATAGTCGTTAAACGTGTCCTTTCGATTGAGGTCACGGCCAAATATCTTTCCGAATTCCTCTGCGGCATCTTTGATAGCGTATGCCTTTGCAGCGGGTAGTGCCTTTTGAACTCCGTCTGCTTTGGCAAAGTTCCAATCCATTGCGCCCTTACCCTTGTCGGTTTGAATTGGCGCAGCACCTACGCCGTCGTTGTGTTCTGTTTCTCCTGTCAATGGATTGCGAACAAACAAGCGGACGGTAACGGTAACGGAATTGGCAAACACTTGTGTATTGATAACCTCAACCCACCATTTGCCGTAGATCTTTGTTAGTAGATACTGAACCTTATCAATAGGCAAATATGCTGTTTTTGCCATCGGTTGCTCCTTAACCCAGGCAGCTGGCGGGGCTGTGTTCAGTAGCACCGTTAATTGGTTTTCCTTTAGGCTTGCTTCCGTTTCGCTTAGTAGTTCGTTCAGCGTCGGAACTTTCTGAATCTGACTCATTTTTTTAGGGTTTTAAATTTTAATCAAAGATAATTCATGTGTACGATATACACAAATGTTTTTTTTAAATAGACGAAATATATTGCGTCTATTTGTGAGTTAGCGGTAATGCTATGACGGCAACTCAATATCAATGCCCTCAATTATTGTTTCAAGGACTCTAATTTGTTGCTCACAAGCAATTACAGCCGACAACACAACATCTTGCGTTTTAGGATTAATCAATACTTGACGGCATTTACCATCGTCAAATTTTCCAATGATAACAATATGCTTCAATTTAGGAGAAGCACTACCGCTAACATCGGCTATATGCAATAGCGGGTTCGGTGCGTTATTCAACATTTTTTCTACTATCATCATTCGTTCTATATTTTAAGTTTGTGTTTCAAATCCGCTACTGCACATAGCCCCGAACCGTTACAGGCAATACTACGATAGCCCTCCGAAGATGTGAGCTATTACATCAACAGTCCATCCGTTTCCGAGCATCTTATATCGTTGAGTATCAGAAACACAATTAGTATAATTATCAGGTACAGTTTGCAATCTTTCACATTCAATCGGTGTTAATTTTCTAATATATCCTTCAATTAATACACCGTGTTTGTCTTGTGCAGTCAATGTGTAAAATTTCTTTCCATCATTAAACCTTTGCCCATTTTGTCTTTTTTCAATTCTATCAGGAGTTATGCCCCCAAATAAATATTGACCCATTTTTGCTGCACCACCTCCAGCTTCTCCAGTTAAAGTAATTGCTTTATCGTGGATATAATAAACTCGGTTTGCTTGACTGTCTTTTCTAAAATAACCAACCTTACCACGTTGCACTTCTTTGTCCAGTATTTGTAATGTTTTGTTAAATGGCACGATATATTCAGAAAGGATTTCAAACCAATAATTACCATTCCAGTTTGCGTATTGCCTTGCGGTCATTGTTATTGCTTTATCTGGGCTTAATGAACAATATTTTTTACTTAACTGAAATTCTGCATTTTTAGCAAACCATTCAGCATAATTACCATTTAAAGCAGTATCAATACTTTCGTTTTCGTGAACAATATCTTTCAATAAAATTCCTTTATCGTTTGGCATTGAAACACCAGGAATATTAGTCCAATAAATACGTCTTCTGTTTTGAGCCGATAAAAGATTTGAGTTTATTTCAATTGGTTCTACTCCTAAATGTTCAGTAATTACGTCTTGGTATTCCTTTTTCATCTTTACATTTTCCAATAAAAAGTAAGTCGGATTACATTCATTTTTTAATCTTACAAACTCGAAGAAAAGTTTACTTCTTGGGTCGTCAAAATTCAATTGTTTACCAGCAAATGAAAATCCCTGGCAAGGGGAGCCTCCAATCAAAAGGTCAATCTTTGGTAGGTCAGAACCTTTTACTTTTGTTACATCACCCAATTGTATTGTGTTCGGGAAGTTGTGTTGTGTTACTTTTATTGCGTGTTTATCAATCTCCGAAGCAAAGTAATTTGTTACTTCTATTCCTGCTCGTTGAAGTGCGATTCTGCCACACGACATACCATCAAAAAGAGATAGTACATTCAAACCCGTACTGCCTGTAACACGGGTTTGGCAAAATGGCTGTTCAGTAATTCTATCAATCATTTGTTTTTAATTTTTAAGTTTAGTAATTCTATTTAGCATCGGGTTCAGCCACTTCGCCAATGCTTTAACGTTAGCTGCTATTTTACAGACCACTCCGAAAGTTTAGACTTCACAATAATTTTAAGTTCATCAACTTTTGACACTGGACAGCGAAAGGCAACCGTTTTAGTTTGCTCGTTGTATTTAGGTTTAGCACCCGCATTTTTGCGAGTGCCTCCCCTATTTTCTTTTTTAGATTTTGCCATCAATAACCATTTTATTATAATAGTATTCAATAGCTTCATCAGTAAGTCCGCCAACATAAAAATTTATATTTCGTAAAGCCTCTTCCATTTCTTCTATTTTTGAAGGGATGGAAACTTTTACTTTTTTACCTTGCTGATTAAATGTTGTAGTTGTCATTTTGTTTTTGTTTTAATTTCTGATACAAATATACGATGCTTATTTTGATTACGCAAACTTTTTCAAAGGTATTTTCAAAATATTTTCTAAAGTACTGATAACCAATAATAAAAAACAGCAGCTAACAGCGGTTTTGTGCAAGCTGCCCGACCGCTCAATGCCAACGCTTCGCAGCCTGACACAAAGCCCTAATCCGTTAGCTACCATTTAAGCCATACACACCTCAATATATCTTATTGCCTCTTTTATTGCTTCGATTTTTAGTTTTGACATTTCAATGGTGTCATCTTTAAAACTTACACTTTCTTCGTTTGCCGTACGCAATGTGTATTTCTTCGTTTCGTGATTTAACGAAAGTTCAATTGTTACCGGCTCCAATCCTTTTTTTGAGGCTGTAAAATAAACTGTTTCCAAGGTATGTTTGATTTGTACCATGATTGATAAAAATGTGGTTAAAAATAAGGTTACATCTAGGCAAATTCATGTGGATGCCATGCGTCCTCGTCATGTGTTGGTTTACGTTGATTCTTTCTGACATATTCCGCTACCGGCATCTGTGACGGTTGCCAGACCTTTATTTGTCCGTCCTCGAATGTTATGTTGACTGGACCATTGATTCCGTGAATGATGCAGTACTGCTGTAATTCAGTTAGCTCGTCTGTGTGTGTTGCGATTGTGTTTGAGATTAGTTGCATGATATTTGATTGATTAAATTATTGATATTGATTCTGGACTCAAGTCCTTGTAGCTTATTCGTTGCGAACTTATAAGTGCATAGCCCCTGCCTACATTCACGGCTTAATTCAGCGCCTATCTTATTATACAGATCGCAAATCAATTCGTAGTCGGTGCTGCGTTTGTTCAGCAGTATATGAAGTTCTAATTCCGCTTCAAATCGTGTCATCATCTGGTTCGATTTTAGAGTATGAACCCAATACAATAGCGGAGTAGATTACCGCTATTGCAAGGATGGTGAGAATTAGGTAGTCCATGTTTTTAGTCATTATCAATAGAATCTGTTAAGTCCTGCTCTCTGGCTTCCTGAGCAAGGTATAATTCATAACTCCAGTCGATGTTGTCGCAAATGTCACGGAATGCGTTGTCGTTGAGTTTTGAAAGTATGTGACCAATATCCCCGATCATTTTGCCGTCAATTTCTAGGATAAACTCAAAATCTCTGTAACTGAGTTCGTCAAGTTCATCACGGGATTCGGCTTTACATTGCACGGTAATTACTTGCTGAACATTTTTGCCTCCTTGCTTAATAGGGCGGTAAACTTCTTGTCTGTGTGTGAGTGTCATGTTATTAGTGTTTAATTGTTACACAAAGATATATCGTATATATATACCTAGTTCAACTATCTTGTTACTAAATTGTTAATGAAATATATTAGTGTGAATATTGGCAATATTGTGTATATTTGCAGGAAACAAAATAACAATGCCCCAAACAGAAAACACACAGCGAAAAAACATCGACATCGAAAACCACATTTTAGACGGAGCCTACCGGGTTGCGCGAAAGGAAAAACGACGTGGGAAGAAAGACCCTAAAAACTTCATGGAAGACCTCATTACGCAGTACGTTACCGAGCATGATGAGGAGTTGAGTAAGAAGAACAGAAAAAGGAAATAGGTATGACCCCAACCCAGACAATCATAGAAATAACATCGTGCCAGAGTTGCCCGTTTTGCAGAATTGGTAAGTGGGTGATGTGGTGTCGTTTCAGAATGACGGCTAACGTTTTCGTAGTTGGCGAAGGCGGGGATTTTAACCACAAAAGCCGATGCGGAGAACGGAACTTGAATATAGCAGTAAATGTCGAGCGGAGTACTGCACCGCCACTTTTGCCAAACGTGTGTTATGCGTTCGGCTTTTGTTAAACGAAATTAAAACTTGAAATATGATAATAGCAATTGATTTTGATGGAACTTGTGTAACTCACGAATTTCCAAAAGTAGGGAAGGATATAAATGCCGTTCCTGTATTAAAAGAGTTGGTTGAAAACGGACACCAACTGGTATTATTTACAATGCGTTCCGATATAGTCAATCCAACTGGAGAGGATAACGAACTTCATTTAGAAAGTGGAAACTATTTAACTGATGCGGTAAATTGGTTTAAGGAGAATGAAATTCCACTTTACGGAATACAAACTAATCCAACTCAACACACTTGGACAACAAGTCCAAAGGCTTATGCTCAAATGTATATTGACGATGCCGCACTTGGCTGTCCGTTAAAATATGACAAGGAATTTGCAGAACGTCCGTTTGTTGATTGGTCTGTTGTTCGTGATATGTTGAAATGGAACGGTCTTTTAAGCTGACGCATAACGGTAAGGCGGTTGACGCAGTGCGAATTTTAACAAAAAAATTTAATATGGAATACAAAGGTAAATTATACGGACACTTGGGCGGTAAGATGTACTTTGATACAGGCAAGACCGCTGACGATTGGGATGCACTTGAAAAACGAGTAGCTGAATTAGAAGCAGAAAACCAAGCATTGCGCCAACCGCTTGTTAGCGGTTCGTTGCCCTGCCATCACAACTTCATTCAGAAAGATACTTATTGGAAATCGTGTACTCATTGCGGTATGATAGCCCCATTAGGGCAATGACCGCTAACGTTTTCGGGCTTGGCGAAGTTGCCGAACCGAAAGTTTAATTGAAAAACAAAAGTTGAAATTATGGACGAAAGTTTAATTGAAAAACAGAACGGCAATTTTGCCAATACCGTGTTAGGTGCAGTGCCTTCTGTGGTGTATAATGAGGATTGTGTAGAGGGGTTAAAACGCTTTTCTGACAATCAATTTGATTTGGCAGTAGTTGACCCGCCTTATGGGCTTGACTTAGCTAATATGAATATGGGTGTAGGAAAAAGTAAAAAAGCATCTAAAATACAGAACAGAAAATGGAAGCCAAAAGATTGGGATAAGGAAACGCCAAGCCCTGAATACTTTGCCCAACTTTTTAGGGTATCAAAAAATCAAATCATTTGGGGAGGGAATTATTTTGAATTACCACCTTGCAAAAATTATATAATTTGGGATAAAGAAATACCCGAAGGATTATCTTTTGCGGATTGTGAAATGGCTTGGACTTCATTTGATAAAGCCCCGAAAATGTTTAGGCATTCCGCTTATTTAGATAAAGCAAATAAATTCCACCCGACCCAAAAGCCTATCAAATTGTATGATTGGATTTTTTTCAAATACGCAAAGGAAGGGCAAAGTATTTTAGATACACACGTTGGAAGCGGAAGCAGTAGGATTTCAGCCCATAAAGCGGGTTTAAACTATACAGGATTTGAAATTGATACAGAATATTATGAGAAACAAGAAAAGCGTTTTAAAGATTTTGTCAGCCAACTCCGAATGTTTTAGGGTGTCCGCTGGCATTGCACCTAACGTTTTGCGTGTATAAGAAGTGGCGGAATTAAAGCACAAAATTAACTTGAAAGCAATACAGTTGAATATAGCACAAATGTTTCTAAATGGCACAAAACCCGCCATTTTTTATACACGCTGTTATATGCTGTTTTTATTTCGCAAATATTTGGGGGTGGTGAAATTGGTAGACACAGTCCGAACGGATGGACTAAAGGTAATAAGTCGACTTGGTTAATCCTGAGTTGGGAATAACTTTATTTGCAGGTTCGATTCCTGCCCCTCAAACTAATTTTATCTAAGATGAAAAGTAAAGACGAAAAAGAATTTGAAAAAATACAAGAAGCTGTTTTAGTTGAGTGCTCAATTAGTTGTCAAAAATGTGGCAAAACTGCAAAAGAATACGATACTGATGACTATTGGATGACTTACAATCTGATTCAAAAAGGATGGAATGTTAAAAGAGGTAAAATTCTTTGCGAGGTCTGTTCTTTAAAATAGCATATAACGTTAAACGGCTTTGCGTTAGTGCCGTAATAGAATTACTAATGCTCAAAATTTAAACAAAAGTTGATATGAAAACCGAAAGTTCAAAACAAGCACAAAACCAGGCATTACGCAAAACCGATGTTAGCGGTAGTTACATTCGGATTGAGATTGTAGATTATTTTGGAACAAAAAAAGTGATTGAAGTAAAGCCTTATTTTGACAAACAGCAGTTGACAGAGATTGAGTTCCTAAATGCAATACGATTATTGGAAGATGAAAAAAATAAGGCAACTTATGCGTTTGGGTAATTGCCGCTAACGTAAAAGTATTGCCGCAGTGGCGGATTAAAAAGCATAAAAGATGAGTATAGAAAAAAAGATAGTAGAGAGCACAACTGTTGATGATAGCACGTCAGCCGCCATTGTCGGCAATACAGTGTTACCAGCAGTAGCGGATTTTGGGAACGGAATTGTCCTTTATAACGAAGATTGTTTGCAGGCTTTACGGAAACTTAATGACAAGCAATTCAACTTGGCAATTACTGACCCGCCTTATAATGTAGGCAGAAAGTATAATACACACGATGATAGCCAAGATGCTTCTGATTATGAGCAATGGTGCAAAGATTGGTTAAATGAGCTTTTGAGAGTATCGGAAACGGTTGTAATGACTGTTGGATATAAAAACCTTAAAATGTGGATGAACCTTGACCCAAAACATATGATTATCTGGCATAAACCGAACCAAAATAGCCCAAGCCCATTAGGTGGATTTAATGCCTATGAACCTGTTTTGTTTTGGGGCAAACTTCAAAAGCGAATTGGACACGATATTTTCAAAACCAATATTGCAATGCAGGAAGAAGCATCTTGGCATAACTGCCCTAAACATTTGCCAAGTTGGACAAAGCTAATTGATATGATAACGGACAAACCTTGTAAAGTAATTGACCCGTTTACTGGAAGCGGAACAACTGCGATTGCTTGTCATAAATTAGGATTGGAATTTACAGGCTATGAACTTGATGAAATGTATTACTCAAAATCCTGCAAACGAATAGAAGGATATGTTAATCAGTTATCGTTATGGTAGCTATTGCTGGTAACGTTTCGAGTATTGCCGATGGTGGGGCATTGTACCACCGAAGTTTAATTAATAACTAAAAGTTAAAAATATGCAAAAAGCTAAATTGAAAACGTCAACCCCCACTATTGGCAATACTTTGTTATATGCTGTTAAAAATGGGCAGTTGAAAAGGTGGTTTTACGAGTTCAAACACGGACACCCATTTCTACTATCCGAAGAAGCAGAAATAATTGTACAAACAAGATTGAACGACAAAGCAAGCCAATGGATGAATGACGAGCAGATAAAAGAACTCGTAAAACTTCGAGTAAAAGCAATGTATAAAGAGAAATTTCCAAATACAAAACGATGGTCGTTGCCCATTTTTAATTGCATATAACTCAAAAATAGACGAACTAAACATATTGATAATCAGCAAACTGCGTTCTATTTTTTATTAATTATTTTGCCACACACCAGAAACAAACCCCAATGCAGAAACATAACTTTGTTCTTTTCTTGTACTTTATAAAAATATTATTACCTTTACCTCGGTTGTTTTATTCATGGCTTTAATTTTTGGTCGGCCCGTAGAAAATACGGGCTTTTTTTATTGGTGTATAAAAAAGCCAGACTTAGACAAGTCCGGCCCTAAATCGAAAACCTAATCTATGAACCAAAGATTTTATTTTAACCCATTAAAAAACGTCTGAGCATACCCGGCAATCAGTACGGCTTTATCCTTACCGTTTATAATCTTGCGGGCATTAATCCAATCAGTTTTTGTGTCCGTAAAGTAGTTGGATAATTTCAGGTTAGTAAACCAGCCGTGAATCATACCTTCAAACATGATGTCAGTTGCTATTTGTAACTCACAAGCTAGCTCAGGATTGTTCAGCAAGTCTATACCCAACTTTTTACCGGCTTTATCGTAATTCTCATACCAGGTGAGTTGCACGAATCCACGACCATAATACAAACGGTCTGGTGTTGTATATGGTTTTCTGTCCATCCGGATTTTACTCCCATACGGACGACCCTTGCCTTTACCATATTCAACAATCGGCTGCATTGTTTTAGCTGTTTCATGGAATGCAGTAGCAAGGCAATAGGCTAGACTTTTGATGCTGATATGCGAATACTTTTGTTCGTATTCGTTCAGGATTGAATCTATACCCTCAATTTGCTTTTGTGTGTATTTCCCGAATAATGGCCGAGATGTGTCGAATAGTCGTTTGCGATCAATCATAAAAAAACTTTTGTTGTTACTTCGCCCTTTTCAATTCCTATGTTGTCAAACCCGATGCCGTTTACGCTCAGTTGCTCACAGAATAAAAAGCTATCCTCTAACTTGGTTTGAACCGTCACGAAATCGGGCGTATTGCATGAATAGTTCAGAACGTAATTAACCTTTAGACCCGATAGTATGTTTGTGATTGTTTGGATGGTCATCGTGCTTCGTTTTCTTTCGTTTTATCAGGAATCAAACGACCCAATAACGTGAACAGGCTCCAACTCTTTGAGGTCGGGACCAAGCGGATAACAACTTCATAAACCGCAATTGCAGCTGTCGTAATCTGCTCCCAATTTTCTTGAATTAAATTGATGATGTGCATGACTATTTATTTTGTTTTGTGAAAAATCGTTTTATTGCTTAAATGGTTTAAATGCAGTTTCGATTGCTTCCTGAAGTTCAGGACTTGATTTTACTGCACTTTTAATTAGCGGATATAGTAAAGACATCTGCGCTTTGATCTGCGCCATTTGTTCCTTTATTTCTTCGAGTTGGTGAACTACAATGTTAAATTCAGATTGTAATTCTGTGTACTGTTTTAGGATTTCACTCCGACTGGTTTGTTCTCTTTCTTCTCTCTTCAATGCTAACTGCCCATCTGTTTTAGTCCTTTCTTTTTTATAATCAAAAAAGACCTTTAAAGCACCTGCAATAAGTAAGCATATCGCTGAAATCCAACCACTATATTGCTCAATTTGTTCCCCAGTCATAAGTTTAATAATTGATCTTTAATGTTTTCAATTTCGTTCTTTAAAAGATTGTTTTCATACTTCATTTCGTTTGCCTGCTTCATCATATTTCTATATTTGCTTGCAGCAGCACGTTTACATTGAGTATCCCTTTTCTTTTTTAAACTTGATTTGATGTTGTTACGAATCATAGAATAAACAGGAATACATACCATTACAACTGCCAAAGCGTACCCAAATACTATTTGATTCACGCCCATTTCTAAAGGGTTGAAAAACCATGATGTTATAACCCAATTAAGTACCATAGAAGTTAATACACCAGATGCAATCAGAAGAAGATTATTCCATGCAACACAGATAAATGCTACTACTGCAATTGCAAATACTGACAATGATAGGAATCTGACGTGCATTAGATACCTTGTTAATGAATCATATTTTTCTGGTACGTTAAAGGCGAAAAGACTGGTACTAATACTAAAAAGTATCAGTCCCAGTATAAATCCATGGGATGATCTCACTATTACCGTCCTTTTATTGGTGGTACTACAACAGTGCCTACAAACGACCCTACTACAGTTACAAACTGTGTTGATTGGTTCGGCCATACTGTTTGTTCATCAATTCCTCCAAGCCACTCCACGACCTGATCACAGGCGAAAGCGGCGTTTTCAATTGTTGGATTTTCACCAACTAATTCAGGATTTTCAAGTTCTGAAACATTTTCCTGAGAAAATGTAACTCCTGGATCGCAGAACGCGATGATGTCTGCTCCGGTCTCATTGTTTTTTACCAGAATGCAGTGTTGCCCTTTCAGGACTTTTGTTGTTTCTGACATTTTGTTTTGTTTTTATGGTTAAGAAAAAAATTACGCTACGGTGTCCTTGATCGCATTAGCTATATGCGTGTAAAGCAAATAAGCTGTCGCACGGTTATGCGGTGAACCGTTTACGTTTACGCACGTCGTTGGGGTGAGTTCGATACCCGACCCGGCTAACTTAACGTGTGCCGCATGGTCGCCGTTTGCCGGAACGTAACGGATGTCCTTGTTTGAAAATCGGTTAACCCCAAGCGATGCACTACCCGTACCGCCCTCGTTACATTCCTCGACCTCTATCCATACGGATAAATCACCGTCCATGACCCCCGTGTTGATGTTAAAATACCTTGCCATTGTTTGTTATTGTTTTTTAGTTATGAATTAAAATGCTGTGAGTTCCATCCATTTAATTGTGAAGCCCGCTGTCCATACACCCGTTGCCGGAACGGTAGCACGAATTACAAGGCCCTCGTTTTGAACCAATACAAGTGGATGTTCGCCGTTTGCCAAATCGCACCTGTAAAGCGTTGTTGTTGGAAGGTAGATGCTACCAATTATCGGAGTGGCACTGCCTACCCCGCCGCTTGAATGCGTAGTTATCAGCCCAAAGGTCTGACTATCTAAGGTCTTCGTTCCTGCCGTCAATGCCCCCGTACTTGCCGACCTTGCACCTCCCATAAGCGAAGCCCCCATCGATGACCGCAGTTGGTTGTTGTCACCGGTTAAGGTAAGGGTATTACCGCCTGATCCGTCAACCGACCAACTACGCGCAACGATTGCCCCGATTGTGATAGCCCCCGCAGCGAAGGCGGTTGAAGCATACATACCGTTACAACTTACCTCAGTTATAACGCAAACCCGTGTAGCATCGGTCCATCGTAACTGTACCAGTTCACCGTTAGCTGACATCCCAGCCCCGATCGATCCGGTTAATACGCTGATCGCGTAATGCCCTAGCGTTCCGTAATCTTGTGGTTTTGCTATGACGTGAAGCCCACTAGCTGATGACGCTCCTGCATTTACGCCTACTCCATTAATTCCTTGAAATACTGCCATGTTTATAGAATTGAATAATTAAATTTAAAATTTCCAGATACCAACCCTAACTTGATTGGTTTGAATAATGTCACTACTTCCTGCACCGGGAATGCTGCAGTGTTCGGCCTTGATGTCAATACGCCTCCGTTAACGAATCCACCCTGAACCACTGGCATCGTTACCCAGCCATCATCAGCCTCCCAATAAAGCCGGATCTCATTTTCACCAGCGGTAGCCTTCAAAACAAGGTTATCTACTTCATTTTCGTCGGCCATGTCACCCTTTCCGGTTAATGCCTGATTGCATTGCCAAAACAAAAGTTTACTAGAGGTAGTTACACCGCTAGCTGTTATTGTCACCGTTCCGTTTTGCGCCGGTGTACTTCCAAGGTCAACCTCTACCGTTGTTACGGTTAGGCCAGATGAATGCGCATCAACATACCCCTTTGAAGCCGGACCGTCTGAGGTCTGGTCGAGGTCGGAATAAAGGAGTGCCTCCCGGTTTTTATTCTCAATTACGCTATTTGGATCGGTGTATAATGACATTTCTTTTATGCTGTTGCCGGCCTTGTGATGCCGTTATTAACCTGATAATTTGTTACCTGATAGAATGCGTTCCCGTTGTCGTCCGTAATGTATTCAACATCGTTTAATTGGGCTATAACATCTTCATCAAACGACCCCGAATAGGTACTTGAAACACTACCCGTTACGGTAGTGCCTTGTCTTTTGAATACCGTCCCCATTGCGGGAGTGCGGCTGTAAGCAATGTAGTCATATCCTGCATATTTTAAAAGATAGACCGAATCCCCGGCCCTAAATTGTTTCGCTGTCATAAATCAATAGTTTTTGATGTTTCTGAAGGTCTTTTTTGTGCAATAGCCTGAGCGTAGAATGATAATCCTCCGAATACGATGTAAAGGCCGAACCATTCAAAGAATACATGAATCCGGTCTCCGGGCAATTCAAACCAATACACAATGAACAAGAAAAACAGGTCCGTAAACCTTTGCACGGTACAAACCCCACACCCGCCGATTGATTTGTAAATGAACTTTGCTAAGATTCCGGGTTTGTCTTGTAAGTATTTCAAAGCGGGTTGGACGAATTCAAATAATTGTCCGGGCCGGATGAGAAATAGGAACAAGTTCCCGCATCCGACCGACGCAAAGGCAAACACTAGAAAGGTTAATATAAATTCTGTTGTCATGGTGTATAGGTATAGATTTCTGAATATGGGTTATTCCCGACATTGTAGCCCTCAGCAAGTCCGTCATAGCTTTCGACTTGTACCTTTACGTCAACGGTACTACCGCAGCCCGAATTATTTGTTTTGACACGTACCACGCACCCGGCCCCGGCGAACATAGCGGCGGCGTCAAGTATTATGATTTCGTTGTCATTATTTACATCAAGATATGTAACGGCTGGCGGTACTTCAACATCCGGTGAAAACTGAGCGTATTCGCTAACAAACCCGAGCCGTATAATTGTGCCGTCTTCAATAGCTGCCTCGTCGCTAAACGTAACAGCTACGTCGAAGGTTAATGTATTTGAAGTGCAGGAAACAAAACCTACAACGCATTCGGTATCGACGGTGTTTGTTTCGGCTTCGCCTGATTTCGCACATGGTCTAATCTTAACCTTTGCACAGGCTAATTGCGTTCCGTTTTGATCGAATACACCGAATGTTGTATCTAAGTCCTCATTGAAGAAATCCGAGGGCAAAGTAAGCGTTTCGGTATCCATATCAACGGTATAGGCACGTTCAACTTCGGCCCCGTTGAGGTCGTAACGGATAAATATTTTTCTTTGACCTGAAACGCCAATATCGAGCGAAATTTCTTCGCAGCTATTTTTGCATCCGAGGTCTGTTGGGTTACTGCAACACATTTAACAATCGCATGGGTTTAGTGAACAATTCCGGCCCGGCACGATTTGAATGATATTGAAATCAACCGATACAAGGGTCAGGTTTTTATTTACAAGGTCTTTGCCGGTTTCCTCTTTGAATACCGTCGTGGCCTCTGTATTTGAGCGAAATACGGTATGGCCTTTAGCCGTTACCGCATTGATTAAAGTAGTAAGTAATTCCTCGGCATTCCCATTGTCGTAGATCCCAACGATACGGCATTCGGAAGTCGCAGCATAGAACTGAACATTTGCGCCACGTCTTTGTGCGTCGTAATTGGTACGGCCCGTGAAACGGATATAAAAATGTTTAGGCCGGGCATCTGTAATTCCTTCAAAGTTTTGTCCGTCGTAATCAACTAAAATGTCTTTGCCTTCGATCTTACGCACAGGCGCGGAACCCGTTATAAACGTGGTGTATTTCGTCAAAACAAAGTCCCTTATAGCCTCTAATATTTCCTTCATTAGTTGGTGCGTTTATCAATGATAATGGCTTGTTTTATTACGTCCTCACGCATAAAGTCTTTTTCTTCTTTTGTAAGCGGGTAGATTTCTCCGTATCTATCCGTCATGCCTTCAAATTTGTTCGATGCGTTTTGGTTTGTGGTTCCGTAATACACCGATTCGCCAATCTTTACGACTTGAAAGCTACGTTCTAAATCACCGCTAAATTTGCTATTCACATGGTCTATTTCACGGCCCTGTATCTGCCTAAATCCTGAGTAGCCCGTCGATATAAACATAGATTTGCGCTCTTTGCCGTTCTTGAATTTACCCTTCTTTTCTTTGCCCTGTTGCTTAAATGCTGCTTTGCGGATAAATTGGGACTTTGAAAAATACGCGGGATCGGTTGAATACTCCCCAATCTGCACCCCGTCCGAATTCAATCCCAAATCGAAAACTCTTTTCTTGTGCATAGCCATCAAATCGGCCATTGTTTCAACGGCTAATACGTCCGGCATTCTTTTATCAAGATTGTGTGCCATATCTTCCAACCTTTCTATGAATGCCTCCCACATGATTAAACATTTGTTTTTATCTGAACGCCTGAACAATCTACGCACCTACAGCCGCCATCCATCCGGGTAAGGTATTGCCTCATTCCCATCATTGCTTTTTCCATGTAATCCCGATACATTTGGAACCCAGCCTGCGCCTGTTCTTTGATTTCTTCGGCCTTGTATATGGTCAGGAAGTTCATCCGGTTATTTCGCATCAATTCATCGTAGGCCATTGCGCCGCATAACTCATAGGCCGCTTGACCGATCAGGGTGTCGGTAGCCATATCGCAAACAACGCTATCGAGGTCGCATTTGAGTATCATATCGACCTCAATTCCGTATGTTTCGTTTGAATTAAGAGTATACGAACCGCCTGAATAACTGATGCCTTGGGTAATTAAATAGCTTTTATCTGAATTACAACCGCAGTTTGGCTTTGCGCTGTAAAGCGAAATATCTGACGGCAGTGTTACCTGAACCTCCACGCCCTCCAAAACCTTGTTTAGGTTTAACGTAGTGATATTACCAGCTACCAACGACACCGCTACATTGTAAGCCGTCCCGGTTCCGACATCGGTTATCCTCAAGGTAGTATCAATTGTTTGGTTTGAATAAACCCTTATCCGGGTTAAGCACATCTTGAAAAGTCTGCACCAAGTCTTAACCTTTGAAACAACGACACCGCGCCTGTCACCTGAACTACCGGCCGTTAATGTCGTGGCTGGTGTAATGAATTCCGAAGCCCGGTAAATATCAAACGGAATTGAATTAACCCGGTATTCTGAATTTATATAAGCCTTTACATCGTTGTTTAATTTCATCATTGCACGACGCCGCACGTCCTCAAGGAATCGTTTCCCGGTCTGAGTACGTTCATCCGCAGCATTGGCAGCGAATTGCGTTGTAATACCGGGGTAATCGCTTATATAGTACCCGCTTAATGGGGTAACATCAGCTATTCCCGTACATGGGTCCTTGATGCCGATAATATTGTCTAAACAGGCCATTTTTTAATGATTTGAATAGGGCGGGCATTACACCCGCCCGTTAAGAATTAACAACCCGGTTCAGCCCAAGGACAAATGTCGTATTTGATAATGCCGTTGAAAGTTGAATCCTTACACCCGGTAAGGCTCAGAATCAGCATTTTGTAGTACGTCATAATTTTCCAACTGAACTTTTTGCACTTAGGGTCATAAACCAAATCAAAATCAAACAACATACCAGTTGCAGGGTCTTGAAGAACCGTGTGCATATAGCTGTCGTTGTTTGTGTTTATCAGGCTCATTGGGTCCATGCTCGACCAATCAATATCACCGTTACGGCTGGCAAACATTCCTGAGTTCTCAGACCATGTAAGCAGATTAACGATTTGCGGGTGAACGGCGAAAACAACCTCGTTTGGAGCTGTTGTAGGGGCCGTGTTTGTTGCATTGATGTTGATGTCATAGAATGCCGGGATGTCCAATAAGTTTGCGTTATTGAAACCCTGATCGCTCACACCGCCACGGTTTGAGGCATTGCGCAGATAGTTGATTTGGCGATTACCAATCAAAAGCGGCATCGTTGGGAATCCACCATCTGCGAAGTCGTTCTCAATCGTGGTGATGGTATGCGGGTAAGGCTTCCCGGTAGCGGAATCAACCAATTTTAGGTTGCGCGTAACGGTAGATCCATCGATCTGACCAGCGTTCGTGTTTAAAGACAAAACACCTGCTAAATCAATAGCGGCTTTGATCTTCTGCATTTGCTGGTAAACACCGTGGAACATATTCTGTTGAACGGTCAGGCTACCCAAATCCCGGAACGTAGATACGTTTACGGTGTGCCATTCGGACGTTTTACAGTCGAATGAATCAAAAGTGGTACAAGTTGGCGACCCAGTGGCTGTCCCCGCATCGGCACAAGCTACATCACCGCAATCGACAACTGCGGTGCATACCTCCGTGGGGTAAGTGATTGAATAAACCGAAGATTTCCCATTTTGCTGAATCATTTGCGCCTGAACCCCTGCGCCGTTCTCACTTGAATACGCGGCATCAATTAGTCCCGTTTGCGCTTGATAACCTCTGTTCGTGTAGAGGTCAAAAATCCCCTTCTGGACGTTAGGGGTGCAATTATTTGACATTGTTTAAAATTTTTGAAGTGAACAATTATTTATTTTTCGTTCCACTTCAAAGGCAGGAACCGCCAACATCTGTTTAAGTTAGTGGGCTTTATTAGGCAGACCCACGGGCCAAATGTTGTTTGTTCTATGTGCCGGATCCCTCCGGCGGGTTGCAAGTGTCTTTTTCTTTTACGCCGATACGCCTTCCATCACCGCAGCTAAACTAGCTGCCGATGCCGCTGCTTTTGGTAGTTGTTTCGGTTCTGTTTGTGTTTGCGTACCAACTCTTTCCGTGCCGGCTGATTTCTTTGAAGGAAGTTCGTTTTCTCTAGCTATATCCTGAACCAAATCTTCAAACTTGTACAATTCCGTACCGCTTTTTTTCAATTGCGTTTCCGGATTCTTCGGATCATAAAGATTCAATTTTCCGTCCGTGCCGATGCGAACCACGGCGCGTCCACTTAACTCACTGCGAAGTAGTTTCAAAGCGGTTTGCGGGTTCAGGCTTGTGATGTTTCCGACAAGTCGAGTGAGTTCGGAATCTAGCGCCCGATCTGTTTCGATTTGGCTGATTTGCTGTTTGAGTTTTGTTTCATACTCAGTATCTTTTGCGTCAAGTTGTTCTTTGAGTGTGTTTTTCTCTGTGTTTGCAGCGTCGAGCATTCTTTTCAATTCTGCGATGTCGCCCTGTCCTGAAGATTTCTCATAGATGGCATCAATTACGGCATCGTATGTACGTCCCTCATTCTCAGGATTTGAAAGTATTTTATCAATGTCCCCGGAGGTCAACACGCTACCGAATTTCTTATTCACTTTTTGAACCAATTCTTTGAAGTACTTACCCTTCATGGATTTGCGTTCTTCACTTAGTTTTTCATTGAATTCGGATTCCAAAAACGGCTTTGCATAAGCCTGAGCCTTTGATAGGATTTCCTGTACCGTTTCGGCGTCTTCGGCATCGGCCTTGGTTAATTTCTCAATCAGTTCGTCACTTGGTTCAATTCCGATGGATTGGAGTACTTTTTTTAGGTTTAGCATGATTTACAGTTGTTAGATTTTTGATTTGAAGTTGAATGAATGATTATTTTTTTTTATCAGACACCGCAACGTCCCATTTACCGGTTTTTTCAAAAATAGGCCATTGCGTTTGATGAATTGTTACGGGATCACCTCCAGCTTTCAACGTGATAACCATAAAACCAGGCTTTACGCTTGGTTCTACTCTCATAACCGGAGCGGTAGAATCGATCTCGGGAACTAACTCTGGTTCGGACATTGCCTGCCCTAAATGTTCTTCGGTGTGTGACATTTTTTTTGGTTTAGCCATGATTAAATACTTTCAACGATTTCAACTAATCCGGGGTATGCCTTGACCTGTCCCTGCGCTAATTTCAGCGATATTGGTCCAGAAATTAACCGGCTAGTTTTCTTTGATTTCAGATAAACGCCCTGGGGTTTAAGCACACCCGCAGCCGGGGCGGTTTGGGCCTGAATAGAAACAGGCATGGTATTATCCGGCTGCTCAATTAATTCGGTGCTAAACGCAGCCTCTGAGGTAGAATCCATGATAATAGGCTCCGCAGATTGTACGTTTTCTTCCGGTTGTTGCTTTTTTGTCCGTGCCATACTTTTTGATTTGTAGTACTTTGCAGTACAAAGTTATATAAATTTATTTTTACTTTTTTAAACTTTTTTTGAAGGTATAGCCGTGTGCGTACAATTAAACCCGCCACGCTTAACAATGAAGTTATCAACGGTCGTGTTCGGCATCATGCCTGACCATTTATGACCCATCGGGAACTCACGTTTTGCCTTCTCGAATTTATAAGCCTGTCTTATTTCTTCCTCAAGTTTTTCACGCGGTATTTTGCCATTCAATTCACGCACCCACCTCCAGCATTGCCCCCGGCTATCTGTTTGCGTGCCACCGACATAAAGAACGGTATTATATCCCGCCTCCGTTGCCAGGCTCTGCATCTGTTGTCCCTGTAGCTGTGAAACGCTATCCCGCGCTGTTTGTGTGATATATGACTTTAGCTTACCTGATTTATCCGCACCAGACTTGATAAACTCGGTTATCTGTTTCTTCGCTCCGTCAATGCTTTCGCCGTAGCTGATTGCATTGTCAAGTATCTGTAAAATAGGTCGTTTGAAGTTCTCGTTAATACCTGAATTTAGCAAAGTTTCCGCCGTCTGTGCCTTCCATTTCTTTTCAATTTTCGATAATGGCAATTTCTGATGCGAATACCCGACGGCATCAAGTATCCCGCTTGTGTTTATCGTAATTTTGCCTAAGTCATTGATAAATAACTCAGCGTTTTTATTGAACCCGGATTTCTTTAAAGCGGTATTAATTGCGTCTTCAAATGAAAGCAGTTGATCTGCTGTAAGTATTCCACTTGAAAAGTTACCGCCCGTTGTGTCTATATTGTCTAGTTCAGAAAAAATAGCATCGATGACTGATTTCTCAGCAGAAGGTAGCGACCTCAGTAGTGCCTCTATGAGTTCAGTTTTTAACTGCTCGTTTTTGCCGATTATTTTATTCATAGATACCAGCCGGAACCATTGCCGTTGCTCGTTGTGTGACCTCTGAAATAAGCGCGTTTAAATCCGTTTCTATGAATGACTTTTGCCCTTTCTCATAGGCCACATTCTTTAAAATCATGTAGCCCTTTTCGTGTATTGTTTTATCAATAGCACTGAATACACCCGAAAGAATCTTTGCCCTTAATGCGTTGCCAGACACCCCGTAGAGCGGGTCTGTATAATATAAAACTTCGTTTATTCTTATACTCACCGGGTCGTCACGGAATACCTTTGAATTGACCATGAAACACATCTCAGAAAGCAGCATACTATCGTCTGTTTTACTCTGAACCGTTGCGAATTCGTTGACTAAATCCGAATCCGACATCAAATCGAACTGCTTAGGACGTATGATTAAAACCGGCTGCGGTGTATAGCCATTTGATGTATAATTAAGGTAAGCCGTGACGTATTTTAATGCGAATTCGATTTGATTGAATACAAAATTCGACAACGCTATTAGGAAATAGTACTGGTCTTTCCTATCCTCGCGCTTGGCATCACCACTTTCGGTAGCATTGATTTTTTTGCTAAGAAATAACGCTTTCTCCGCACGTTCGTAAAACACCTGCCACCGTTCAAGGTGGTATTGTGGGATGCCAATGTCAGGAGTGATGAACTTTGCCATGTCATACATCTGACCTCCGTTCTTTGCAATCCGTTCTTCAGACATCGTATAATTATCGCCCGGGTTCATCGACATAACTCCTGACCCGTTACAGGATTCGCAATTTGTCTGCTTGTAGTTTAACGGGTTTGTTTCGTCGACTATGGTACGCTTCCCTGTGCCTAAACAAGTATTGCAGGCGGGCATCACAAGCTGTTTAATCGGGTAGCTGTAATGCTTCGTCATAGCCTCGTCATCGTTCATGTTGCGAACAAGGTTTTCGGCCCAAATAACAAAGGGTTGAATAAACGCGCTATCACAGGTCCAGAATGGCATAGTCCCGAAATTATGAACCGTGCGTATGCCAGAATTTACCGCGATCTGCTCTGTGGATGTGAGGTAGAATAACTCCGAATTGTGCTTAAAAACTACGGATTCGGAATCTAACTGTATAACATCCTCACAGCTTATATAAACAATCTCCGGGCGCATTGAATCCGTCTGGTCTTTCTCTACTCCATCCGATTCAATTACTGCCATGTACCCCGTAGGGTTATTTAAAAAGAACTCCAGCCCTTTAGCGGCTGTGATTCTTATGAATTCATTGTTGATATACTGGCCGCTAGGGTCATCTACCGAAACACTGTAATTGTTCGGCTGCAAAATAGAACCCTTTGCCATTTCTAAAAAACGGTCGAATAGTTCTTTCCCGATTGGAGCATAAACCGACAATCGCCAGTTGTAAAGTTCGTCGTTTTCGTTGGGATGCCTGTTTAGCAACCTATACCGGAATACATCATCAAATTTCTTGTTGTATGTTTCCGGATGAATTGTCTTTCCGTTTAGTGTAAAGTACGGGCGTGCGCCTGTTGAATGCACCTGAACGGCTAAGGACGTATCCACCCGCTGCACGAAGTCAGCGGGTAGAAAATCCTTGTTTTTTTTGTTGGCTTTATAAAGCCGTTTGAATTCTTGGAATTGCATCCAATTGTAGTTTAATCCTGAGTAATAACAGACGCTTCAACCCGTGTACTTTGTGTACCGGTCCCGACGCAAGCGATTCGTAGGTAAAGAACGCGACCCCAATTTGATAAAACCGTAGGGGTAGGATTCAAGGACCAAATGAAGTAAGCAGGAGCGGCAGAAGTAACCTGTAATGTATCACACTGGATTCCGTTTGTTCCGGCAGTACCGTAGTAATTCACCCAATTCGTACCATCCAAAGACCCTTGCAAGATTGCTTTGAAGGTAGATGTCCCGGAAATGTTTGTGGTCTTCAGTGCGACGCGATATTTGCCAGACTTACCGACATTGATAGCCCCGGCCTGAGTTGTTAGGTACGTCGTACCCGCGTTTGTAACGGTATCAAAGTATGTGTTTGACCCGTAAAGCTTTGCCTGGGCCTGTGTTTTTTCTTGACAAGCCATGAGGCAGGAAGCGATCAGAATAAAGAAAAGGAACTTTTTCATTTTGTTTTTGTTTTTGTTTTTTTTGATTGTTTAATTGAATTAATTGGCACGGTACATCCATGCAAGACCGAGCGTATCTGTCGGGTCGGCTTCGAGCAAATCGAGGTAGGGTGTCGTCATTGTAGCTGTTGGGTCGCCTGTGAAATTGATATTCATGTTTTTGAATTCAACTACTTGGCCCTCGACCTCTACGTCTTGACCGTACCAATGATTCACATCATAGGACATGAATTCGCCGTTTGAGTTCAGGAACAAATAAATCCGACCGTCGGCAGTAATCCATCCGCGATACTTCACAGCCGCATTTTGTAGCGTATTGACGAAAAATAAACGATCCTGATACGGTGTCGCCGAACCAGCCGCGTTTACATCTGTGGCTGTGTAATCCCGCGCCGTTAATGTTCGACCAGTTGTGATTGTTTTTGCCGGGCTTCGACGTGAACGGTATTGCTTTGTTGTTGTTGTTGGATCACCCCATGAGAAATCAGCTAGTTCAAAAGTCGCCGAAATATCCCCAGTACCTACAAGCCCCTCGAATGCTGTAGCTAAGGCAATGTCATCATACGTCCCCGTTGGGAAAGTAGTGTTACAAGTAGCAACAATTAAACGCACCGGGATTTCCGACCGCTGATATATATCGCACTGGTCCGTTGTTGTGAGCGTGAAAGTGTCTACACACGCACTATTACAAGTTGGTAGCATTTTGCTTTTGTTTTGTTGTTAGAAAATAGCTTGCAACCGTTTTTTAAGAACAAACAAAAGTTTTTTCGCACTTGCTTGATAGCAAAGATATATTTAAATTTTTAAATTCATAGCCGGAATTTTCAGGGTTTTCTACAAAATTTTCTTGTTCAAAAAAATACTCTGTATTGTCGATATAAAAGTTCCTCGCAGCTAGTAAAGTACCTACCGCCGATTCCATGAAATCCGGGATCGGCTCAGACAAAAGTCGGTATTGCTTTTGGACCTCTGATTTGTAGCAGAATTGCCGATCGTTGTAAGTTTTTTTAATGCGGTCGGGATCGCGCTCAAGGTCAGCGCCTACTCTTAACCACATCTTTGCTCCGTCCCAAAAGTTACTATTTGAGGTTTCATGTAAATGGCCTTCGCAATCAATCATACTGGCCGGGTATACGCATTCCAATAGCATTGAATCGTCATCACACCGTGCTATTTTAAAAGGTTTTGAATACCATGCTTTATTTACCCCAAGCGTAGCAAAATTAGCCGTGAATTTAACCCGGAAACAGCTAAAATCTTCGTGCGTACCGGAAGCTAGTGACGAGGCAATGCTTGTAAGCGTACCGGGGGATCCATTAACGGTAAGGCTAACCCCGCCTAGTGTTGTGGTCTTCAGACCGATGCAAAGCCGACCCGACTTTAATTCAACAATCGGCGACGGCGTGGCCTGTGTTCCGTAAATGAAATAATACACCGTGCCGTTATCGTCAAGGCTTATGATGTCACCACTCGAAACATCGAAGTAGTACACGCTGTAATTAGCCCCGGTTTCGTCAGGTAGCCGCATAGGTGCAAGTATCTGATACTCGGCATGACCGGACCCGTTATAGGTCCCTAACCTCCACCTGTTTGTTGATGTCGAACCGTATGACACAAGCGTAGTTGAATCCGTTTCATCAACGATGCTCAACGTACATGATGTGCCAATAGGTAAGCCCGTACCGTTTTGTGTAACATACTGATATGGAACGATTAAACGCATAGCTATGAAATCCGTGCGTCTGATTGGGATGAAATACGGTTTATCATTATCCGACAAACCGCAGTTATAAATATTTGTTTCCGATGTTTCCCAGAGTTGATTCATGTCGTTAGTTTTTAATAAATCCGGTAATTTTTACGGACCGTTTACTATGATCGAATTCCACCATTTCGATTTCACCTTCATCCGTTCCGTTTGGAAGTATAATTGTTTGGTATATGTCTAAGTCATTGAATTCTTCTTTGCAGTAATCAATTACGGCCTCGAATTGAATAGTATCTTTTTTGGCCGCGTCAGGGGCGTCTATTTCCTGAAACTCAGTCCAAAGGTTATCATGAATCGCGCCCGCCTCTGGGTCGAAGGACATCTCTGGATTGTAGTAATAACAGTCGCCGGGGTTTATGATTGTACCTGAAAGGTCCGATGGGTCATCATCCGAAAACGCCGAAATGCCTAAGTAGTCCGTATATGGCTGTTTTGTAGCCCGTGCGTCTTCTATATCGCTAACCCCATCCCAAACGACTATTTTAGCTAACTGTAACGTATCGGTTGTTGACTTCAGGCAATGGTTCCAATCATCTCCGTTCCCCTGCCACACAAGTAACTGATTGCTGATTGATTTCACTAAATTTATATCCCACTTTGAATCTTTGCCATCCAATACAAATGCTGCCGAACCGTATTCAATAGCGGTTTGGTCTATGGTATCTGTGTAATTCGGGCTACTGCTATCGAAGTATTCCCCATTAAATCGGGCTAGTAATTCATTCCCTATCGCATCCGTGGCGTCGGTGTTCCATCTGTTGTTTATTCGATAGGGTTTGCCTTTGCCGTTCCATGAATAACATACAGACGAAAGCAAGTATTCGGCATCCGCTCCGCTCAGGTCAAGTACTGGAGTTGCGCCCCATATATTTTCTCCTATCCGGTCCTTGCGGTCAAAAAACAATTCACCGCCGTCGGAAATAAAGTACCTCGCATTGAAAGGCATCATTAAGGTTCTAAGGAATGCCGTTAGCGTCCATGATGGGCGGTTTTGCACGATGTAATCCTGTGCGCCATCCATCTTAATGCCTTTTGTAGTATAGGCCGTAATAACTGCCGCGTTGTAATACGCGCTCCCTGAATCATGGAAAATTGGGCTTTTCGTAGCATCTACGGTTATCCCACATTTGGTACAGACGTTACTGATATAACTGCGAACAAACGGGGCAGGCCAACCTCGCTCACATCCAAATAATGTATCTGCTGCGGTTATGGGCAATTGTAGCTGTGGTATAGCATTACCGATAACTGAATTTAGCACGCTGATTATAGCATTAATAGCGACAACAATTGCCGTAAATGAAAACAGAATTAAACTAATCGAATTAAAAAAAGTCACCAACGCCCCGAATAAAAACGTGGGTTTAATAACGTCACAATACCTAAACCGGGGGTGCGGGTATCCGCTATTCGGGAATTCCTGATATTCGCCGCTAGTGTTATCGCTGATCGGCGTCTGAGCAGCACAATCAAGGTAAAGATTGATTTCCGTTAAATCTGACTGAAATTCGCATTTCTCATTATCGCACCAACGTAGATTATTGTTCTCAATCTTGAACATCCAACCGCTGGAACCGCCTAATATGTTATCGGTCACTAGGACGCAAATGTAATTCGATGCCCTATTTGCCGAATCTATCAAATTGGCTTTAATAAAAACATAGGCCGACCCAAAGAAAGTTATATTTGCCCCCGTTTTACGCATAGGGGCTTTACTTTCGTCTAGTTGTTTGGTGCGAATCATACGGGAAACGTCCGAATAACTGGAATAGTCCACCCATGTTCCTGCATTGCAATTTAGCGTTAATTCGACTTTGTAATCACTCATGCCTTAGCCATTTTATAACGTAACTGCTGACGGCTTAAATTTGTTGCTATTGACGTAGCAAAATCCCCTGAATCAAAACCGTTATAGATCGTGACCTCCCGCTCCATAAGTATTCGGTTTGTTTGGTCTAATTTATCCTCGACGCCCGAAATATCTAGCGACATGGAACGCACTTTGTTATGATCCTGAACCGCTCGATCAACGTCTAGTGTGTCGGTAACAAAATACCCGTTATTGGCCTGAAACACCTTCAGCTTTCTTTGGTGTAAGCCCTGGAATAGTTGCTTGTGTTTGGCCGTTAATTCGTGATCCATCACAAATTCCCCTTTATGGTATTTATACGGCCTGCGCCCAACGGCGGTGCTTTCTTGTTCTGGTACGCCGTCGCCTGTAAAACCGCCCTCATAAAACTGATATTCCTGCGATGCGTTCCTAATAGCTGCGATACTGGCAGTTATCCCAGCGGCTATCGCTATTACGTTGGCTGCTGTTTCCGCAAAATTCTTTGAGGTAGCTATTTGTCGAACAGCACCTGAAATAGCAACCGCCTGATTTGCAACAATTACCGCCGCATCGATTACCCGTTGCTGCCGTTCGTACCGCTCCCGTTTAGCAAGTAACTCATTCAACCGGTCTTCCTCAATCTTTAAAGATTCCTTCGCTGATTTATCCTGACTACTACGTATCGCATCTACCCGCTTTTCTTGAAGTTCAATGAGCCTATCTGTTTTATTTTGCTCCGATGCTATGAGTTGCTGCGTGGCATCAATCAAGGCCATCGTATTATCCCATGCCTCACGTTTGGCTATTTCAGTCCGTTTCTTGCTTTCTTCTTTTTGGATTCTAGTACGCTCCTCCTCCTCTTTGCGTTTTGCTTCGGTGAGGTCAATGTCATCTAACTTCTGTTGAATCTTTGCCCAGTGAATTTCACCGTTTAATTGGTCGGTATTGGCTTTCATTTCACGCGCTGCCTCGGCTGTTTGTTCTACCATCCGTGCAAGCACAGACCCGCCGTTGCCGCTCGGTCTATCAAGTTCTTCAATCGGTGTTTCACCTAATAGAACATTGATTTTTATTTTATTCTCAGGCTTTTTGAGTTCTTCGTTTGTCTTTTTAGCGGCTTTCGGAAGTTCGTTTTCGTCGAATAGCTTTGCATTCGGATTAAGCGGTGACGTGTCCTTTGTCCCCGTGATTTGATTATATGCACGCCGTTGAGCAGTAGCGATTTCGACGTACTTGTTGAACTCAGCTAGATACTTTTTAACGTCACGACGGGCCTGTATTTCATCAAACGGGTTGCGCTTACCAGCTAAGGCATCGTCTAGTCTTTGTTGCGCTTTATCAGCTAGACCTTTGTAAATAACCGCCGATCGTGCGTTTGATAAAGCCTGTTCCCCTAGTTGTTTTACTTTCTCTGGGTCAGCCGCATATTTATCAACAAGGCTTTGCGCTGACTTATTGGCCCGGCGATTGAATTGTTCATCTATGCTTTCAAACGTGTAATTTATCCCGTTCAAAATCTTTGTCAGGAACGGAAGTATTTTCATTTGCACCCCGTCAAGGGCTTCACCGAAATTCTCTTTGATGTTGTTTACTAACATCTTGTTTTTTCGTTCGATCCCTTCTGCTGTTTGGGCGTATGCGTCCGATGCCCCCTGTAGTTTTTTAGCGAAATCCCCGAGGACAACATTTAAACGGTCATGCTCTGATTTAACCCCTTTGATACTAACCCCGTAATCCCTTAGCGTTTGACCTCCACGCCCCTCAAGAATGTTTATTACTTTCTCTGTCGCCGCTGCGAGATCTATTTTTTCTGCCGAAGCCAACTCAATAATTACCGGTAATAATTTAGATAATTCATCCCGGCTTACTTTGCCGTAATTAACCAATTGTTGCTGAGCGCGTAGTATCTCGTCGTTATCAAACAGGCCATTGAATTTAGCAGCTAACGTATTCGCCTCGTCGGTTAACCCTTTGAGAAGATTCCCCTTCCCTATGTTATTCAAGGCCCGTTCAAGGTCGTTGCTTACTTGTGTGGCTTCTCGGAATTCGTCTATTGACCCTGATATAAATCCTGATACGGCATTCATAGCTTGTTGAAACAATGCCATTCCGCCCCCGATACCAAGGCCCATTGCTAAGCTGCTGCCGAATGAAGAAACCTTTCCGCTAAAGGATTGCGCCTTCGTCGTCATTGCTGTCAGTTGGTTTTCAACTTTACCGAGTTCCCTAAGTAATTGCTGTACCTGTTTCGGGTCGTTGGTCTTCCTTAACTGCTCACGCAAGGCCTTTTGGGACTTAGTAAGTTGATCGGTCATTTCCTTCTGTTTCTTCTGTGATGCAGTAATGCTATCCGCTGCGGACTGTATCTTTTTGAGTTCGCCCGTCAATCGCTGAACCTTGGCTGGATCGTTGGTTTTCTTTATCTGTTCCTCTAGCTTTGCGCCACTTGAACGCAATTCGTCTAAAACCCGGTCCTGAGATTTCATTTCATCCGTGACCTGTTTCAGTTCTTTTAAGTTAGAATCCCAACTAATACGGGCTATTGCGTCAAATATTTCGGACATTGTAAATCATATTAGATTTACCCTGTTCAATAGGCCGAAGTGCGCCAACAATTACAAAATTAAACGCTTTCGGTTGAATTATCTTCTTTTTTTTGCGTTCATAGCATCCGCTCTGTTTTTATCCGTCTTTTGTTTGGCTTCGTATCGCTTAACCGCCTGTGAATTAGCATACAAGAACTGATAAAAAGATTCAACGCTCCATTTCATCACCTCTTTGATTTCGGACGGTTTCCGGTCTGCTATCGTGAAAATCAAATAATTGCTTTCTTCAATCCGGTTTCTCACCTCGGCTCCAATGTCGGCAACTGGCTTATTCGCTCGCTTACGGCTTGGAATACGGCTGATATATCGCTGTTGGATATAGCCTGTGAGTTGTTGATGTAGCCGAATACCTTTGAGATAAAAAAATCACGGTCGTCCGGGTTCCTCCGCCAGACCTCTTTTTTTAGTTTCTGAAATTCGGGGTCGAATTCAATCGGTTCATCCTCTAACATGAAGTAGACACAGGCTAAATCTTCATAGTTTGATCGCTCGGCTATGCGTTTAATTCGGCCCTTTATGTTCTGCCCGATAGCGATGCAGTCCTGCTTGAGTTGCTTTATGTCGTTGATTGACATAGCGCGGTCAATGAGTTCAGACATCATGCTATCAAGGAACTCCTCAGAAAGCCCCATCCTGATATACATTTCCTGAATTTCGGCTTCCATAAATCGGGGGTATAGGATTTCATCTGCCTGTTGAATTTCATAGAATTTCATCCCTTCAACCTCCCGTATCGGGGGGCGTTTCTGTTTTGGATGTGTTGCTTCCATTGGTGAATGAGTTTAGATGTTCGATTATTTCATCCCGTTTTGCGCCGTGTTTGTAATACGGCAGGATATAGTTCAGAATACCGGGCCATCCCGAAATGATATAAGCAGACCTCATGCGTTGGTAATGGTCTAGGTGCTTAACCGCTCTCGGTAGCTTACCCGCTTCGATTAATACGTTTTTAGGCAATAGCTTTGAGATGTGTTTCATCTCTAATCTGACATCCTTAGTTATTCCGGCTATAATCATGCTCTATTGAATCTGACGTTATTAAATTGCCCGTTATGGATTAAGACGGTATCGATGTTGTTATACATACGGAGTTGAAACGACCCCGAAACGGTAGTATCTGTTATTTCTGTGAATTCAATGTATGAACTACCGTTACCGTAATTCATTAAATACGCGGCGTTATTGTATTTGACCCAAAAATAAAAAGGCCTTTGCCCGCAATGCCATGAATCAGAATCGCTATAACATTGCGTCCTGAGCGTATCGGTTACGACCTGAAACGTAATCCCGTTATGTGCATTCCCGGGCTGTGCCTGGCTGAATACAAACGGCTGGCATGAGTTCACGGACCCAAGCCATCCATAACTCCCGGTCTGCCAGGTAAAAGTATCGGTTTGATTAACGACGTATGAGATACTGCCAGATTGCGGCGGTAACTGATAGTTTGGATTGCTCGTTTGATTGCATGACAATATCAGGGCCGCTAAGGCCATATATAGGTATTTCATAGCTTAAAAGTTTTCATATAGTCATTAAGGTAGGTAGTTAATAGATATAAGAACCCATCAGTTAAGTGCATACCATATTCGGTATTGCCTGCGGTCTTAAACATTTTATCTTTCCCTTCCTCAGTCGTTGCTAACTCAATATCTGCTATCAAGTCAACTGCTCCGACCGGACAAAAGTACAACTTTGGATGGTTCTGTAAAATAGTATTAACAAAAATTCGGATTTCCCTCCATGCGTTCTCTCCGGTATAGCTGATTTTACTCCTGTCTATCTGATTTGCGCCTATCCTTAACGCCTCCCGTATCATGGTGTACATCGTGGCGTTAGGGCTGTTAAATCCTTGGTTCCTGTTGTGGCCCGATGGGTCGCCCGTTACTTTCAGGACAGCCCCAGGAAAATCTGAGAGTATTCTTTGACATAATTGAGAAATTGTACAATTCGGAATTTTGTATGATTTCAGGATGGAGATAAACGCACCAGGTACTAATTGCGCTACGACACAAGTAGCCGGGTCGATATTGAAATCAAAGCTAAGTATAAGCGGGAATGCCGGGTTGAATTGAATCCGCCCCTTATAAACGTGTTTAGATTTATCGAATGCGTAGAACCACGGGTTTTTGTTTTCAAAGCTATTCCAATCACCCTCAATCATTCGGGCTTTAACATCCGGTGGCATCCGGTTCCATACCGCCCATTGTTGCGCCGTGTTCGATGGTTCATTCATTGGACTAAGTGGCACGAATAGTTCATCCGGTGGGAGTGTCCCTTCTTTGAATGGAAGATAGATATGTTTTTTGATCCAGCCGGGATGAGGGTTACAGGTTGTCAATACTACCGGATTCGGTTCGTTCGGTATGTGCCACGACCCGACGCGCTGAAGTACCGCGTTATAATACTCAAAACTTACGTCCTCCAATTGGTCAAAGAAAGCACCGTTAATCTCAAGCCCCAATGTATCGGTAAAATCTTTATCCCTACTTTCATTTGCGCCGACAAAGAAAATACGAGCATCATTCGGCTTGTATGTAAGGTGATAGTTAGACCGTGACTTACTCCAATGCCATTTCTTTGAGCCTCTTAATATCTTTGAAAAGGTTTCAATAGTGGTTGATTCAAGTATGGTTAAATCCTTTCTATGAACGCTCCATTTGCTTAATGGGTATTGAATTGCAAGGGTAATCCAGGCAAGCGAATTGGTCACGGTCTTACCGCCACGAATAGCCCCGCCGGAATGAATACGCGAATAACTATTAACACCTTGTGCCGCTCCGATTATGGTCTGAAACAGGTCGAATTGTGTTGGCCGTTCTTTGAAACTGAATTCCAAATTATCCGATAGTTATTTTTGCTCCGTTTGGTAGTTCTAATACTTGTGTATCTTTATCTTTCCCCTCGCTATCGGTAGCGGCTACTTTTGTTGGTTTTTCATACCCCTCTAACTTATTGAGTTTTTCAACTGCGGCGGCGAAGGCATACACTGATTTATCAGCCCCCTCACTTTGAATAACCTGATCGTATGCCAACCTAACAACTTCGCTAGTCATTTCTAGTACCCGCTGACGGCTTAAAATAACCTCATTTACGGCGTTTACATTCGCCTCGACAAATACCCTATCCCTAGCATCATTAATGGCCTGTTGCGCCTTTATGTGCCGTTCTGAGGCATCATTCCAGTAATTCCAGAATGTCCGTTCTGTTTTCTGAAATTTGCTGCAAAATCCTGCAACCATATCAGTAGGCTCGGTAACTCCTGATTGGAGTTGCTCTAATATGTACTGGACATATAAATCCTGCTTGGTCATATTTCAAAACAAAGATAGGAATAAATTTCTTTCTTAGTGCAACAATTGGTGCGGGTTCCATTAACAAAAAATCTGCGAAAATATACTAATTAGTATTTATCTTTGTGAGATAAAACAACATTTTTATGCAACACATAATAGATTCGACTATATCAGAATTCAGGGAAACATACGGCCTAATTAAAGCCGTTGACCAAGCGATTTATGATGCAGATAATTTCAAAGGTAAATATACTTTTGATGCTAAAACAGAACCAGAAAAGGTATATAATTGTTTCATCGACGATTTTAACGGCTTAATAAATAAGCACATCGATATAATTAATTCTGATTCTTCCATGAACCCGCATTTAGCACTTAATCGGATAAATACGCTTCAATCATGCCTAATAGATAAGGGATCAGATAGGCCGTCTGTAAAAATACCTAATCTCGAATGCCTGCGTTATGCCAAATGTTTAGACGAAACAAAAGACGAATACCTTTATAAAATCGAGGCTGGTCTAAGTAAAATACAAACGCATTACACATCTGCTTATTACGAAGCGATGCAGCGGAAAATTTTAGAACTGAAAAAACAAGCTTTTGAAAGATTAACGGGTATAAATACATCTCAATTAATTGCAGATTTCAAAAAATCTATTGATGTTAGCGGGTTAAAAACAGGCATTGCCATGATTCAGAAGTCATTGGAAATAATTTACAAATAACAGATGTCTGACAAATTAAAGAATATCGCATTTTATTTAAAATCTGTCCGGGTCAAAGCCGGTCTTTCTCAGGGCCAGTTAGCCGACAAATGTGGTTTCAATAAAAATACAATCAGCAGGACTGAACGCGCTTTGCGATGGCCTGGTACTGAACTCGTAATTTCATGGCTAGACGCCTGCGGGGTAAATTATTTAGATGTGTTCAGGCATTATTGAGTTGATCTATACCCCGTCGGCTTGATTCGGCATTGCAAAATCTTGTTTGAGTAGATGTAGTGGTTCATTGTTTTTGTGCTATAAACCGCCACTGCGGCAATGCTTTTTCGTTATAAGCAAGCTGCTACGTTCCTGCTTCG
>JACCDT010068157.1_pt1 | contig 39534 bp, 33 predicted proteins | sample 7446291 | NCBI WGS metagenome assembly JACCDT01 (sample SAMN15323446, study PRJNA562643) | freshwater metagenome | isolation source: river surface water | place: USA:Blue River Watershed | collected 2017-08-17
CGTTAGTTTCAGCCCGGTTACAAAATCGAGCTTGAGTTACGGTTGTGTTTCAAGATTCTCAAGGAGCGGTTTTGAAAAGCGATAAGTCAGCGGCACTTTTGTTGCTTGCAGCGGCGGTTGCTGGGCTCGTTATTGCCAACTCCCCCGTTGGTTCAAGCTTCCTCGACTTCAAGCATTCCTACTTTGGAATCGAAGCCATTGGTTTGAAGCTATCAGTCGAACACTGGGTATCTGACTTGCTCTTGGCTATCTTTTTCTTAGTTGCTGGACTTGAACTGAAATATGAGCTGCGCCTTGGTGTGCTCAGTAAGTTCAAGACGGCACTGGTCCCAGTTTTAGGCGGAATTGGTGGCGTTGCGGTTCCGGCTCTCATTTACCTATCGCTCACCTGGGGCACTGAGCTAGTCACCGGCTGGCCGATACCTACCGCAACCGACATCGCCTTCGCACTGGGTGTGCTGGCCATTTTTGGTTCCGGGCTTCCAAAGTCGGCTCGAGTATTTTTGCTCGCGCTTGCGATCTTTGATGACCTTGTGGCTATCAGCATCATCGCAATTTTCTACACCGACGACGTAAAGATCGAATGGCTACTGATTGCCGCTTCGATTGCGCTTGGACACAGTGCATTGGAGCAGCTAAAGCGAGTTCCCATCAACGCCATTCGAGTGGTTAGCTTTTTGCTTCTCTGGTACGCGGTTTACCAATCCGGGGTGCATGCGACTATTGCTGGCGTCGTTCTGGGTCTTATCATCCCTGCTTCCAAGACCCACTCTCTGACCGCAAAATTGCAGCCTTGGACCAATTCAATTGCGCTTCCGGTTTTTGCTTTTTTTGCGGTGGCGATCGCGTTACCGAGCTTTGCCCAGGAGGTTTCGGTGGTCTTCCCAGCTATTGCGATTGCGCTGCCGGCTGGGAAGATTATCGGCATCACCCTGTTGGCATACCTCGCCAACAAACTTGCTGCTCCCGAGGACCGACTCTCGCTCAAGCTCCCGGATTTCACAGCCGTGGCTGCGATCGCTGGAGTGGGCTTCACGGTCTCGCTTTTGATGACAAATCTCTCATTCGCAAACAACCCAGAGGTTCTGGCAGAAGCCACCCTGGCGGTCATCTTTGGAAGTTTGATATCAATGGCTATTGGTGGATTTCTAGCCAGCTGGCGCGGTAAGCACTACCGCAGACTTGCCAGATCAGTAAAGCTCACAGAGCGCACCGATTCTTGACACTGCTCTGAGGTATTTCTTTCGGTAGCCGCCAGCAATCATGGTCTCCGAGAAGACCTTGGTAGCAGGAACCTTCCCCGAGGTCCGGAGCGGAATTTGCTGCTCATAGAGTCGGTCCACGAAGCTGACTAACCTCAATGCTGCAACCTGGTCCTCCAGCTGATGAAGATTCTTAATGGCCAGGGAACCGACTTGATCGATGAGCTTTCTGAACTTTGTCGGATGCAGGGTTCCGAGGTGACTCAGGAGAGCGTCAAAGTCCTCCAGGTAGCCATCTTCCTGATAGCCGATCCAGTCGCTCAGTTCGAGCTCGCTGAGGTTGCGTGAATCCTGGCTGTTATCGCGGTGGCGATAGTCCTCGCCATCAACGCTAACGATTTCAAAGCGCTCTCCCAGACCCTGAATCTCGCGCTTGAAATCCTCAGCTGCAAACCTTCCCTGACCAAGCGCATTCGGTGGGGTATTTGAGGTGGCTGCGAAGCGCACACCCTTTTCACTGAGCTCTTTTAGGAATCTTGACATCAACATGGTGTCGCCCGGATCGTCGAGTTCAAACTCATCTATGCAGATCAAGGCATAGCTTGAAAAGCTCGCAATTGCCTGGCTGAAGCCTAAGTAACCGACCAGCGATGTGTATTCGAGGAAGCTGCCAAAGGCTTTGCGGCCCGAAAAGGCATGGTAAATCGATGCTAAAAGGTGAGTTTTACCAACACCGAAGCCACCGTCGAGATAGATACCGGGTATGGCCTCAGACTTTGAAAAAAGCTTACGAGCTGGACCGGTTACGAATTGTTTCGACCGTTCCACAGCGGCCTGCTGCGAAGGGAAATTGGGGTCTGGGCGGTAATTCTCAAAATGGGCTTTGACAAACTCAGGCGGTGGAACCAACTGTCGAATAAGCTCTTCGGTAGCGGTGGATGGAACCACACCAACCAAGGAATTTGGTTGATTTTTTGCTGGTTCTAGCACTCAGGCTCCGTTCGTCGGAGCAAGTTTAGACAATCTTTAGGAGTTACGGTGTCGGACAAGTTCTCAGGCTATGCCCATCCAGAGGTTCTAGTGACCACCGAGTGGTTGGCTCAGAACCGTGCCTCGGTAAAGGTCGTTGAATCCAACGAGGACATTCTGCTCTACGACACCGGTCACATCCCCGGCGCCCTCAAGCTCGACTGGCACACAGAACTAAACGACCCGGTTCGACGTGACTACCTTGATGGAGCTGGCTTTGCGGCTTTGATGGAGCGCAAGGGTATCTCCCGGGATGACACCGTTGTCCTCTATGGCGACAAGTCCAACTGGTGGGCCTGCTACGCGTTCTGGGTGTTCAAGCTTTTCGGTCACCAGGATGTCAGACTTCTCGATGGTGGCCGTGCCAAGTGGGTCGCCGAAGGTCGCGAGCTCACCCGAGAGATTGAAGCTGTTACTCCTGGCAACTACCCAGTAGTCGAGCGCAAGGATTCAGAGATCAGAGCCTTCCGAGACGATGTTCTAAAGCACGCTGGATCTCCAATTGTGGACATCCGATCCTTCCCTGAATACACAGGTGAGCGCCTACACATGCCGGACTACCCGAACGAAGGCGCTGCACGCGGCGGCCACATTCCGTCTGCAAAGAATGTCCCATGGGGTAAGTGTGTGCAAGAAGACGGCAGCTTCAAGCCAGTCGAGGGTCTGCGCGAGGTGCTCTTGGAGGAAACCGGTTTTAGCGAGTCTGAGAAGTTCATTACCTACTGCCGAATCGGAGAGCGCTCGTCTTTGACTTGGTTTGCCCTGAAGTACCTAATTGGGGTCAGAGACGTTCGTAACTACGACGGTAGCTGGACCGAGTGGGGCAACCTTGTTGCTGTCCCTGTTGTGCGTGGCGAAGAGCCAGGAGTTCTGGCCTAGTGCACGAAAGAGTTAGCGCAGTAGTTGAAGACTTCCAGTCGATGACTGGAAATGATCGGCTGCAAATGCTTTTGGAATACGCAGACGCGCTCCCAGAGCTAGACGTTCGCTTCGGAGAGCACCCCGAACTTCTGGAGCGAGTCGAAGAGTGTCAAGCTCCGGTGTTTATTGCGGTCGAGGGCACCTCGGAAAAGATCGACCTGTATTTTTCTGCTCCCAAAGAGGCACCTACCACCAGAGGGTTTGCCTCGGCTTTGAACACAGCCCTCAACGGTCTTACAGCAGCTGAAATACTCTCGGTTTCAGATGATTTCCCTACAGAGCTCGGTTTAGATCAGCTGATCTCCCCACTTCGAGTCCGCGGCATGCGAGGCATGTTGGCAAGAATCAAAAGAAAGACTCGGGAGCTTGCTTCCGATCAGTGACCGCTTTGGTCAATCGGTCCTGTCAAACAGCTTTCTGATAGCCCTGTTAGCTGGCTCATCCATAACCGCAAGCTTGGTTGTGGACGCCGATGGACATACTCAAGATGAAAATGGTGGCTCAAAGCTACTCGGCGGACCAACGGATTTGCTTTGGCTCAGAGCGCTTCGTCAAAACGCGAACCTCGTGGTCACCAGCGGCAAGACCTATCGAGTCGAAGAGTATCGAATGCCCAAGCACGCTCATTTGGGTGTTTTCTCAAGGTCTGAGCTCTCCCCTCCTGAGGATCTAGATAGCCCAGAGAGATTCCTCCAACTCGGTGAGGTTGAGTCTTTATCATCCTCGATTCGCACCCTGGTCACCCAGTTCAATCGGGTTCACCTCGAACTTGGTCCGAGCACACTGCTGCCAACATGCAAGGAACTTGGAATCGGGGTTTGGGTAAGTTGTTTGAATCGTGCTGGAATTCTCGCGTTTTGTGAACGCTCGGGATTGGCTATCTCACATGAGCTAAAAATCAGTGATTTGGTAATCGCTTACTGTCGCTAGCGGCGTGGCAAAGGCCCCCCGTTCCGCTTCAGCAGTAGCTTTTTGGGGTGGAGTTAGATCTATCCGAAATCAGCGAACCTTTTAGAGGCATGCTCGCCTCGCTAACAGAGGTGGCTACTCGTGACGAGATTGAACTGACTCAAATCCCATCCCCTAAAGGTATTTCCCCAGAATCATTCGCAATCTCCGCTGAAATTCGCCACCAGACCGAATCGGACCATGGAGTCAGTCGTTTGGTCTTCTGTAGAGACCCTCAGATTCCCGAGGGTTGGAACTCTGAATTCCGGATCATTGGCTACGCAAAATCTCCTATCGAACTGGAGATGGCGAAGGATGAGTACCTGTCTCAGCTGCCCTGGGAGTGGCTCCGCGACTCACTTAGCCAAAATGGCGCAAGTTTTGCTCATGAGGCAGGGACCACCACCACGGTGGTTTCAACCGGTCACGGTTCGCTAATCACTCAACCCCAACATGCTGAATTGGAAATCAGGGCTTCCTGGGCCCCGGTTGGCTTTGATCTAAGACCACACCTTCAAGGTTGGATCGAACTGCTCGCACTGATTAGTGGATTGCCGCCAAAAGATAGCAAAGTTGTGAGGCTTGGTTGAAGCTTTCCGCTGCTCGCTTGCCCGTGACTATGGTCACAAATGAAGAGGAACTCGAACTAGTTGTCAAAGAACTAGCAAAGAGTACGAGCGTGTCGCTTGATGCCGAGCGAGCTAGTGGTTTTAGATACTCCCAGAAGGCCTACCTGGTTCAGATCGCAACCGAGTCTGCAATCTTCCTCTTGGATCCGGTTGCACTCGACGATAGCTCCTCAACTTGGCAGCAGGTGCTCGCCGCTCAGCTGAACCAAAAGAAGTGGCTGTTGCACGCCGCTACCCAAGATTTACCTTGTCTCGCTCAGCTCGAGCTGTATCCCAAGCAATTAATCGACACCGAGCTCGCTGCCCGTATCGCGGGTCTTGCAAGAGTCGGCCTGGGATCGCTCTGTGAGGAGCTGCTGGATCTTGAGTTAGCAAAAGAGCACAGCGCATCAGACTGGTCTATTCGACCCCTGAGTGATGAGATGCTCAACTATGCAGCCTTGGATGTCGACGTCATGGCCGAGCTATGGGTTGCGCTAGAGAAATTGCTATCAGACCAGGGAAAGCTTGAGTTTGTTGCAGAGGAGTTTGAGCATTTACTTAGCTTCAAGCCAAAGCCTCAACCGTTGGAGCCATGGCGTAATCTTCCCGGGCTGAGCAAGATCAAAGACCTGAGCAAGGTCAAGATCGCTGCCAGTCTTTGGCTTGAGCGAGACCGGATCGCACGCGATAGTGACACCGCCCCTGGTCGCCTGATCCCCGACCGCTCCATCATGGCGGTAGTGAATACGCCCCCAACTTCAAAGTCTGAGCTCGCAGGCAACCGAGAGTTTCAAGGGCGAGCATCCCGCTCAATGCTTGGGGTTTGGTGGCAGGCGATTGCTGCCGCCCAGGAATTGGAAATTGAACTGACCCCAGCGGAGCGCGGAAACGGTATTCCTAATCATCGGTCATGGGAAAAGCGCTTCCCTGAAGCGCATCAGCGACTTGAGAGTTCTAGACCAAAGCTCGTCGCATTGGCTGAGGAGCTAGCGATTCCCGTGGAGAATCTGCTCACTCCGGACTACCTACGAAGGGTTTGCTTCGATCCGAGTGAGGATGTTGCTAGTCAGCTTCTGGAGCTGGGTGCTCGCAACTGGCAAGTTAACCTAGTTGCGCCTCTGATCCAAGCTGAGTTTTCTCGCCTTCAATCGGCTTAGCGTGCGGCACCTTGGTGCCAACCACCTGCGCAACAATCTCGTGAGCGATCGCCTGTGGTGTGAGGCCTAGTCGCTCTAAGATCTCTTCGCGCTCAGCGTGCTCAAGAAATTCTGCTGGGACACCAACCTCATTTAAACCGGTGTCAACACCATTCGCCCTAAGCTCCTGACGCACTCTGCTTCCAAAGCCACCCACCCGGACGCCGTCTTCTAGCGTGACAACCAAACGGTGCTCCGAGGCAAGATCGATAATGCTTCTCTGAACTGGAACGATCCATCTTGGATCGACAACGGTTGCGCCTATCCCCTGCGCTGCAAGCAACTCAGCCACTTTCATAGCGGTGTGGGCAAATGGTCCAACTGCGACGATCAGCACATCCTTGCTGGCCGAGCGGTGCAGCACATCTACACCATCCTCGGTGCGGTACTCGGCTGGCAGGTTGGTAGCGACCGAGCCCTTTGGAAAGCGAATCACGGTAGGGGCATCGTTGATGGCAATTGCCTCCTGCAGCTCTTCGCGCAAAGTGGCTTCATCACGTGGAGCGGCAAGCCTGATTCCCGGCACCACCTGAAGAATTGAAAGGTCCCAAACACCGTGGTGTGAGGCGCCATCTGGACCGGTGATTCCGGCGCGGTCCAGCACAAACGTGACACCCGCCTTGTGTAGTGCTACGTCCATCAACAATTGGTCAAAGGCTCGGTTTAGGAAGGTTGAGTAGATCGCAACAACCGGGTGCAATCCACCGAACGCCATACCAGCCGCTGATGCAACAGCGTGCTGCTCGGCGATACCGACATCGAAAGTTCGGTCGGGGAACCTAGATGCAAACTTGTCTAGGCCCACCGGAATCAGCATGGCTCCGGTGATAGCAACTACGTTTTCGTTTTGCTGCCCAATCTGCACCATCTGGTCGGCAAATACGCCAGTCCAAGATGTACTTCCACTGACTTTTAGTGGCATACCGGACTCAGGGTTGATTTGACCAACTGCGTGGAACTGATCAGCCTTATCCTCCAGGGCGGGGTTGTAGCCACGCCCCTTCTGAGTGATGGCATGAACGATTACCGGAGCACCATAGCTCTTGGCTAGCTGGAGCGCTTCCTCCATTGCCTTCAAATCATGTCCGTCAATCGGCCCGATGTACTTGATTCCCAGGTTCGGGAAGATCCCCTGGGGCGCATTTTCGGTGACGATCGAGTGGCCGGCGGCATGGGCAGCATCAAACACTGCTCGGCCGAGGAAACCAAACTTATAGAAAAGCTTTTTAGAGAGTCGATAGCCCTTCTTGTACCAACCCTCAGTGCGAATGGCGTTTAGAGTTTTGGCCAAGCCGCCGATAGTTGGAGCGTAGGAGCGACCATTGTCGTTAACGATGATTACAAGTCTGCGGTCATTGTCATGGCTGATGTTGTTGAGTGCTTCCCAGGCCATACCACCGGTTAATGCTCCATCGCCGATTACCGCGACTACGTGACGGTCTTGGCCGGTTGATTTGAACGCTCGGCTAATTCCGTCTGCCCAAGAAAGTGACGATGAGGCGTGTGAGGATTCGACGATGTCGTGCTCGGACTCACTTCTCTGCGGATAGCCTGCAATGCCGTCCTTCTGGCGAAGTCTCGAGAAGTCCTGGCGACCAGTAAGCAGCTTGTGCACATAGCTCTGGTGTCCGGTGTCCCACACGATCGAGTCACGTGGCGAGTCAAACACCCTGTGAATAGCAACCGTAGTCTCCACAACTCCCAGGTTCGGCCCTAGGTGACCACCCGTCTTGGAAACCGACTCAACCAGGTAATCGCGGATCTCCTGGCAAAGTGTGGTCAACTCAGCCTCGCTGAGCTCCTTGAGGACCTGGGGCGTCGTTACCCTGCGAAGAATATCCATCTTTAGCTAAACCCGATTCGGATTTAGTTGATTCCTAAGCAACCAGGGATCGAAGGACATACTGCAGGATGCCGCCGTTGCGGAAGTAATCTGCCTCACCGGGGGTGTCGATGCGAACGATCGCATCGAATTCAATGACCGGCTTACCAGCCGCGGAATGCGCGGATGGCTTGGCAACGACGCGAACAGTCTTCGGAGTCACACCGTCATTTAGTTTCTCAATGCCAGTTACGTCGAAGATCTCGGTTCCGTCTAGTCCGAGCGAATCAGCACTCTCGCCCTTAGGGAACTGAAGTGGGAGCACTCCCATTCCGATCAGGTTTGAACGGTGAATGCGCTCGAAGCTCTCGGCGATTACGACCTTGATGCCCAAGAGACTTGTGCCCTTTGCGGCCCAGTCGCGTGAGGATCCGGAGCCGTACTCCTTGCCGGCCAAAGCAACGAGCGGGGTTCCCTCGGCACGGTAGTTCTCGGAGGCATCGAAAATGAAGCTCTGCTCACCTTCGGTGGTTGTGAAGTCACGGGTGTAGCTACCCTCGACATTGTCAAGCAGCTGATTGCGAAGTCGGATGTTTGCGAAGGTACCGCGAATCATCACCTCGTGGTTTCCGCGACGTGAACCGTAAGAGTTGAAATCAACTCTCGAGACACCGCGCTCGGTCAAGTACTTTCCTGCTGGCGAGTCAGCCTTGATTGATCCAGCAGGCGAGATGTGGTCGGTGGTTACTGAGTCACCAAGCTTGACCAAAACCCTGGCACCAGTGACATCTGACACGGCCTCAGGCTCTAGCTTCATGTTGTCGAAGTAAGGGGCCTTCTTGACGTAGGTGGAGTTCTCATCCCAGGTGAAGATTGATCCCTTGGGGGTTGGTAGCGAACGCCAGCGCTCATCGCCATCGAATACCGATGCGTACTGGGTCTTGAACATCTCAGAGTTGATCGAGGAGTCAATGGTGGATTGAACCTCAGCTGGAGTCGGCCAGATGTCCTTGAGGAATACGTCGTTGCCATCCTGGTCTTTGCCAAGCGAGTCAGTCTCGAAATCAAAGTCCATGGTTCCAGCCAGCGAGTAGGCGATTACAAGCGGTGGAGACGCCAAGTAGTTCATCTTCACATCTGGGTTGATGCGACCCTCAAAGTTTCGGTTGCCCGAGAGCACCGCGGTCACGGCCAGATCGTTCTCGTTGATTGCCTTTGAGATCTCGTCACTAAGCGGACCGGAGTTACCGATACAGGTGGTGCAGCCGTAGCCCACCAGATTGAATCCGAGGGCATCCAGCGACTCTGTCAGGCCAGCCTTCGCGTAGTACTCGGTGACAACCTTTGACCCTGGAGCCAAGGAGGTCTTAACCCATGGCTTGGCCTGGAGACCCTTGGCTACAGCTTTCTTAGCAAGTAAGCCAGCTGCGAGCATCACGGATGGGTTGGAGGTGTTGGTGCAAGAGGTGATAGAGGCAATGGTCACTGCACCGTGATCGATTGAAAAGTCCTTGCCATCTACCTTTGCAGGCTTGCTCTGCTCTCCAGCGTAGGTAGGAAGAACCTGCTCGAAAGAGCTCTTTGCCTTCGACAGCTCGATGCGGTCCTGTGGGCGCTTTGGACCAGCGATTGATGGCACTACGGTCGAGAGGTCTAGCTCTAGGTATTCGGAGTAAACAGGCTCAATCGAAGGGTCGTGCCACAGTCCCTGCGCCTTGGTGTAGGCCTCAACCAGAGCAATCTCCTGGTCGGATCTACCGGTGACGCGCAGGTAATCCAGGGTGACCTCGTCGATTGGGAAGATTGCCACGGTGGAACCAAACTCTGGGGACATGTTTCCGATGGTTGCTCGGTTTGCGAGCGGAACCTTGGACACACCCTTTCCGTAAAATTCGACGAACTTGCCCACAACACCGTGCTTACGCAGCATCTCGGTGATGGTCAATACAACGTCGGTAGCGGTTGCACCGGTGGGGATCTCTCCGGTCAGCTTAAATCCGACGACTCGCGGAATCAGCATGGACACTGGCTGACCCAGCATGGCGGCCTCGGCCTCGATGCCACCTACTCCCCAACCAAGAACACCAAGACCATTGACCATGGTCGTGTGAGAGTCGGTTCCGACGCATGAGTCTGGGTAGGCAACAAGCTCACCATCGATCTCACGGGTCATTACCGTGCGAGCCAGGTATTCGATGTTCACCTGGTGAACAATTCCGGTTCCTGGGGGAACAACCTTGAAGTTGTCAAAAGCGGTCTGGCCCCAACGCAGGAACTGGTAGCGCTCAGCATTTCTTTGGTACTCAAACTCTACGTTTCGCTCTGCAGCATCTGGAGAGCCTGCGATGTCGATGACGACGGAGTGGTCGATGACCATCTCGGCCGGTGCAAGCGGATTGATCTGCTGTGGGTCACCGCCGAGCTGAGCAACTGCCTCGCGCATGGTGGCGAGATCCACTACACATGGAACACCGGTGAAGTCCTGCATGATTACGCGAGCAGGTGTGAACTGAATCTCGGTATCAGGTTCTGCACCCGGGTCCCAGTTGACCAGTGCATCAACGTGTGCCTTGGTTACGTTTGCACCGTCCTCGGTGCGGAGCATGTTCTCCAGAAGAATCTTCAGGCTGTATGGAAGCTTCTGAGCTCCCAACTCAGCCATGCTGTAGTACTTGTAGTCCTTGCCGGCTACTGATAGCGACTTAGCTTGGAAAGTTTTACCCATGTGTGTTTCCTCCAGAGTTACTCGAATAATCTACCGCTTTTGACTGCTGGATTCTCCTAAGCAGGACCCAAGTGAGCGCTAGTAAACCTGCATAGGCCGGTGCTCCCATGATGGCCCGCGCGAGAGCGAGCTGCTCAACCAAGTCCGCAAAGTACAGCGGTACCTGAACCAGCAGCCGAAGCGAAAAGAAGGCCACCCAGATCAGTGTTATCACCTGGAACTTTCGGCGCAGCGGCTTGTCCCGGCGCCAGTGATCTAGCCCAAACAAGAACTGTCCGGCGTATCCAAGGATGGGCCGCTTGATTAGAACGCTCACCAGAAGCACCGATCCATAGGCCGCATTGGTAAAGAACCCTGGGACAAAGTAATCGGAGGCCTGACCACCATCTCTCAAAGCCAAGAACGCCGCTAGCCCAACTGCTCCAAGGCCAATCAGGGCCTGCATCAGCGATTTACGCTGAAAAAGCCGAATCAATATAAAGATGCAAGACAGTCCAACCGCGGCTGAAACGGCCCAGATTGCCGAGCGGCTGAGCCCGTAGGTTACCGAGAATGCCGTGGCTGGGAGCACCGCTTCCAGAATGCCAAGTGGACCACCTATAGAGGCCAGCAGCGAAGAGCTGGTGAGGACCAGGTCCTCCCCCTCCTTCGCAAGTCCAAGACGACCTGCTACCTGTTCTTTTTTACTCATTCGCCGTCGGCAAGGTGATCGGTAGCAGCTCCCCCGGTGGCAAGGCGGTGTCACCACGATTTACCGCCACCGATCGATAGAGTGCAATGAGTTTCGAGTAGGTCTCGGGTTGATAGATCTCAGGGCCAGTTAGGACGCCTCTTAGGAACCAACGCGGTCCGTCGACGCCTATGAATCTGGATTCGCGCAGGAATCGCTTGCCGTTCTCAGTGACCGAGGTTTGAACCCTAAGCTCAGGACCCAGAGCTCCAGGGATTATCTCTGCAAGACCGTTTTGCTCCGCGATGCCTTTGGCGATCGCGTTCATTGTGAACTCCCACAGGCCCTCGGACTTAGTTGTGGCAAAGGCCTGAACTTGGAGCCTGTGACCGTCTTGCTCAAGAGATAGAGAGACGATGCGCTTGGACTGATCATCAACGTCGGCCTTGATGGTGATTCCCGCTTGTGGAGAGATGCGCAACGATCCAAAGTCAAGATACGGAGTCAAAACTCCCAGCTCAGCAACATCGAACGGCCCGTTCTCTAGGCGGTCAGCCGGCTCTATCTTTGCCATTAGCTGCGCCCCGTTGAGCCAAAACCGCTTGCACCACGTGCGCTGTCGGGAAGTTCTTGAACTGGGTGGAAGGTAGCTCGTTCTACCTTCTGAAATACCAGTTGCGCGATTCGATCACCACGGGTGATTTGAAACTCTTCGTCAGAAAGGTTAATTAGCGTCACCATAAGCTCACCGCGGTAGCCAGCATCTACTGTTCCCGGGGTGTTCAGCACAGTAATACCGTGCTTGGCTGCAAGGCCTGATCTTGGGTGGACAAGCCCCACGTAGCCATCGGGCATTGCAATCTTTACACCGGTCTTCACTAGCGCTCGCTTGCCAGGTTCGAGAACCAGACTCTCCGTGGATCGCAGATCCGCCCCCGCGTCACCTGGTTTTGCATAGCTGGGTTCAAAGCCCTCTTCGGCGATGATGAGCACGTCTAAATTCACCCCGCCAGCGTAATCTATTTGCGTGCAACTTGTTTTTGAAGAGCGTCTTCTCCCCGCCCCAACCACCTACCTGGCATTGTCGCTATCCGCTCCGATGGTTGCCTTAGCTGCACTGCCGTTTGGTTTTGAGCTGGCGCTGATTCTCGGAGTATCTGTCCCGGCACTACTTTTTGCACTAGCTAGCTTCCTAGCCCCAAGCATTTCCCTGAGCGATACCCAGCTGCGAGCGGGTTCCTTTGCACTTCCAAGAGAGGTCATTGGCGAGGTGAGGGTGCTTGATGCTCAGGAGGCTCGATTTGAGCGAGGCCCGGGACTCAATGCCAATGCTCGGATGCTGCTCCGTGGAGATATTCCGACCATGATCAAGTTGGAGATTTCAGACAGCGTTGACCCAACACCGTACGTGTTGATATCAACTAGAAAAGCAGAAGCGTTAGCTAGCGCACTCCGAGCAAATCGGCCCTAGCTTGGTCTTCGAAGCCATTTGGTTCTGAGGCTTCACCAAGAAGCAGCTCATGCAGGTGAATTCGTTTTCCTGAAGCGGCAGGATGACAACTTCGAGCTCTTCGTTGACAACGTCCGGAATGGTGAAGGAGTCGACGTTGTCGGCGTCGTCTTCACTGAGGGTTGGCTTAGAAGGAATTCGCTCCTTGATCGCATCCAGGGATTCCGTATCGTCATCGTTTTTACGCTGAGCGTCGTAATCAGTAGCCATCGAGCATCCCTTTCCATTCCTCGGCGTGAAGCATGCCCTAGTCATTTGATAAATGCAAGTTCAAAACGCCGAGATGGGGATTCTCTTAGCAAACTCACCGAGCAAGATGCTGTGGTGTTGTTCGCTGGGGTGTCAGACTTCAACACAGGAGGCGGCTATGGAGCTCAGATTCATTACTCGCGAGAGCGATTTCTTGATCTTGGAAACAGAGTCAGGTGAGCGCGCTCGGGTCTTGATTGACGAGTCGCTGAAAGAGGCAGTCAAGCGAGTGCCGCAAATCGCAAGCTCGGGCGTGAGTCCGAAAGACGTGCAGAGTGCGATTCGATCCGGTAAGTCCCCTCAAGAAGTCGCGCAGTCCCTCAATGTTCCAATCGAGGCCGTACTTCCATTCGCGGCTCCAATCTTGGACGAGATCAGATTCGTGTTGCAGCAGGCTCTCACCACGAAGGTATCTAACGGAACCAAGATGCAAGAGTTTGGGGAGCTAGTCGCACTCACCTACCCAAATCCTGATTTTGAAATCACAAAGCCCGCCGACAAGTGGGTCCTCACGGCCGGCAGTAGTTTGAAGTGGCACTTCGACCCAAAGACCAGGTTGATTGATCCAGTGAGCCCAGCAGCTCAGGAACTCGCAAAGTCAATCTCGAGTGAGCGCGAGATGATCAGGGTTGCTCCCCCGGTCGTCCAGGAGCCAGTCGCCACACCAGTCGAGGCAGATACGATTGAAAATTCAGAACCAGCTGCCTCTGTGCATGACCTGGTTGAAGAGCTCAGGGCCAGAAGAGCTGCCGCAACAAATCAGATCAAGCCTGCTAGCGCAAAAGGCAGGGCCTCTTTGCCGAGCTGGGATGAGATTGTTCTTGGAACAAGCTCAGATGTTGAATCTGATCAAGGGGATCTGTAGTTCCTGAGCGCTGAGTCCACCGTGATGAGCAATCATCCGGTAGGAGCGCGGCTTTGAAAAATCAGAGTGGTAGAGGGTGTTATTCCCTCTTGCAAGTAAGACCAGGTCAGGCATCCTGGCTTTTGCCTGAGGCCCCAACTCCCCATAAAGTCCGGCTTCAACGAGGACTTGAGTGTCGTATGCGGCGAACTGTGAATAGGTCTCAAGCTCTTCAAGCAGAAGGTTTTTGTCTGACTGACTATCCAGGTAGAGATACATGGTTCGGGTATCGCCACCCACAAAATCAACACCCTTGGGCCTAAGCAGCTCATCAAGCTCGACACGCTTCTGATCATTGGTATCGAGCATGCCGTGATCGGCGGTGATTACGACTCCCACGTCCTTCGGTATTCCCGAGCTAAAGCGCTCGATAATCCCGTTTACCTGCTCGAGCAGAGCTCGCCAGCTGTCTGACTCCCAGCCCTTCACATGTCCAAGCTGGTCCAACTCTTGGATGTAGAGATAGTTGATGGATCGCTCGGTGCTCTCAAGAAGTCGTTTTGCTATGTCAAAGCGAGTGGCTATTTCATCGGCCTCATGAAACACAACCCCTCGCATAGTTGCTTTTGTAAATCCGGTTTGGCGATACTCGGCCGCCGAGATCACGTTGGTGATGACACCTTGCTCTAGAGCTGATTCCGAGATGGTCTGGTTGGGTTGCCACTGTTGAGGATCAGTCTCTTCGTTCCAACCATTCAAAAGGTTCAAGTGCTTTTGAAAATAGCTGTCTTTGACTACGTGTCCGATTACGCCGTGGCCGCCAGGCCTTAGACCGGTAGCGAAGCTTGTGATGTTGACGCTAGTGGTTGACGGAAATGCGGCATGCAAAATTTGGCCTTTGAGAGCCATGCTGGATAGAAATGGAGCGTGCCCAGCGGCAGCCTTTAGGTTTTGATAACCCAGACCATCAATGAAGATAACGAGAACCTTGTTTCGTGGTTTGAAACCAAGCTCGGAGCGCTCCCCAACAACAGAACTGAGTGCGGATTTGAACACATGCCGAATGCTCCCAAGTCCTTTGGGTACTGGAGGTAAAGTCAATGGCACCCCAGAAGTTTTACACACCGAGGAACATGACCCAGTCGAACGAACGCATTATTGACGTTGATGTCGCCAAAGAAATGCGGGAATCATTCCTGGAATACTCCTACTCGGTTATCTACTCCAGGGCCCTGCCAGATGCGCGTGATGGTCTCAAGCCAGTGCAGCGCCGCATCGTCTATCAGATGGGTGAGATGGGGCTAAGACCGGATCGCGGTCACGTCAAATCAGCTCGAGTTACCGGTGAGGTAATGGGTAAGCTCCACCCCCATGGCGATGGCGCAATTTACGACGCATTGGTGCGCATGGCCCAGGATTTCAGTCTTCGGCTGCCACTCATCGATGGCCACGGAAACTTCGGAAGCCTTGACGATGGTCCGGCAGCCGCTCGCTACACCGAAGCCCGATTAGCCGCAGCATCGCTGCTACTCAATGATTCGTTGGATGAGGACGTCGTGGATTTCGTCCCGAACTACGACGCTCAGCTCACAGAACCAAGTGTGCTACCGGCAGCCTTCCCAAATCTTTTGGTAAACGGCGCATCGGGCATCGCGGTGGGTATGGCCACCAACATGCCCCCTCACAACCTTCGTGAGGTCGTTGCAGCGCTGCAGCTGTTGATTGCAAATCCGGACGCTGAGTTAGAGGAAATCCTCAAGGTGCTTCCGGGGCCCGACCTGCCCTCTGGTGCGATTGCATTGGTTGGAGACACTCTGACCGAGGCCTACGCAACTGGTCGTGGTGCATTCCGCATGCGAGCCAAGATCAGCATCGAAAACGTTGGACCTCGTCGCACTGGCCTGGTGGTAACCGAACTCCCCTACCAGGTTGGGCCGGAACGAGTTGTGGACCGAATCCGCGAAGCCGTGAACGCCAAAAAGCTTGAGGGCATCCATGACGTTGTGGATCTAACCGATCGCGAAAACGGGCTCAAGCTAGTTATCGAATTGAAAACCGGGTTTGACCCGTCCAGCGTCGTAGAAGCGCTTTATAAGTTCACTCCACTGGAGGAAAACTTTGGCGTAAACAACGTTGCGTTGGTTGAAGGTAGGCCTCAGCAGCTAAGCCTCAGAGAACTGCTGCAGGTATACATCGGCCATCGACTCGAGGTTGTAAAGCGCAGGAGTATCAACCGCAAAGATCGCAAGAGCGCTCGTTTACACCTCCTAGAGGGTCTGCAGATCGCAGTATTGAACATCGACGAGGTAATCGAGGTGATTCGCACCTCTGACACCGTCGAATCCGCACGCACTCGGTTGATGCAAATCTTCGATCTGTCCACATTGCAGGCCGACCATATCCTTGAGTTACGCCTCAGACGATTGACGCGTTTTTCAGTGATCGAGCTGGAGACTGAAGCCGATGAGCTGCGTCGTGAGATTGAAGAGCTTGTGAAGCTGCTCTCCTCGGAGCAACTGATGCGCAATCTCGTCTCCAAAGAGCTCGACAAAGTTGCCCAGGATTATGGAGACGAACGTCGCACTCAGTTGATAGATGCGTCTGGCATTGCGGTTGTTTCAAGATCCAAGGTCGTGGTTCAAGAGCTCAGTGACGAACCCACGAGGGTCTACCTATCGCCGACCGGTGCAGTTTTCAGATATGCGGGTGCGGTGGCCAACTCGGAGGCCAAACTTCTGTTTGAGAGCACCACTCGAAGTGATGTCGCCTTCTTGACCTCGAACGCCGAGGCAGTGCGGGTGCATGTCTCGGATTTGCCGAGCTACAACCCCGGCGTGAGCGGCGCGATGCCGGACGCGACCGAGTTCCTCGGAGGATCCAATCGGGTCGTAGGGGTAATGCCTTGGACCGCTGAGTCAACTTATGCTGTCGGCACCGCACAGGGAACAGTCAAGCGCTTTGCCGGACCGCTGCCGGACCGTGATCAGGTAGCGGTCATTGCCCTCAAGGACCTAGACGAGGTTGTGGGTCTGGTTGAAGCCGATGAGAGTGCCGAGTTGGTATTTGTTACCAGAGAGGCAAATGCACTGGTATTCCCGGCGTCTAGCGTGAGACCCCAAGGGCTTCCCGCATCGGGAATGGCTGGCATCAACGTTGAAGATTCCAGGGTCATATTCTTTGGTAGGGCAGGCGAGGGTTCCTACCTCGTTACGGCAGCAAACCTCTCTGCAGCGCTCGGTGACACGGATCCCGGAGCGGGCAAGATTACCCCGCTTCAAGAGATTCCCCGCAAGGGTCGAGGGGCAATGGGCGTGAGGGTCCAGCGGTTCCTAAAAGGCGAAGATCAGCTCTACTTCGCATCAGTTGCCGAACACGGACTTCTCTTTGACCTGGATGGAAATGCACTTCCGGAGCTAGAAAAAAACTCCAAGCGCGATGCTTCTGGATCAGCTCTTGACCGCTATGTAGGTAGTGCTTTCTAAGCGTCGATACGCTCTCTGTCAAAATCGTCAGCTGCATCGATGATGAAGTCTTTTCGTGGGGCTACATCGGACCCCATCAAGAGCTCGAACATCTCCTCAGCGATCTGGGCGTCGGCTGCCGTGATGCGTCTCAGGGTTCGATTCTGTGGCTGCATGGTGGTCTCAGCTAACTGATCTGCATCCATCTCGCCGAGGCCCTTGTAGCGCTGAATCGGCTGTAGGTAGCTCTTACCTTGCTTGTCCAGGCGCTGCAGCAGTTCTGTGAGTTCTTGCTGGGAATAGGTGTAAATTGGTTGTTTGCTTCTTCCGCTTTGCACCATAACTCTGTGCAGTGGCGGAACAGCTGCGTACACCCGACCAGCTTCAACAAGTGGTCTCATGTACCTGAAGAAAAGGGTCAGCAGCAATGTCCTGATGTGGGCGCCATCAACATCGGCATCTGACATCAAGATGATCTTTTCGTAGCGGACTTGCTCGAGATCGAAAGTGCGGCCGGAACCGCCGCCGACCACCTGAATGATGGATGCACACTCTGCATTTGAAAGCATGTCGGAAATCGACGCCTTTTGAACGTTGAGAATCTTGCCTCGAATAGGGAGCAGTGCCTGAAATTTAGAATCTCTAGCCAGTTTGGCAGTTCCCAAGGCGCTGTCGCCCTCGACTATAAAGAGTTCAGACCCCTCGGTGGCGCTTGCTCTGCAGTCAACAAGCTTGGTTGGTAGGGAGGAGGATTCCAAGGCGTTCTTGCGACGCTGAGTGTCCTTCAGGGTTCGTGCTGAAACTCGAGCCTTCGCTTCATTGACTATTTTTTCAAGGAGCTTCTCAGCCTCCTGCTTTGAACCCCTGATGCCTCCAGACAGGAAGTTGTCCAAGTACTTCGATACGGCATTTGCAACAATCTGCTTCACCGCTGGAGTACCCAGGGTCTCCTTGGTCTGACCCTCAAATTGGGGCTCGGGAAGGCTTACGGTCACCACTGCGGTAAGCCCGGCGACTACGTCTTCACGTTCGATTTTTAGTCCATTGGCCTTTAGTTTGCGTGAGTTTGTCTCGACGGCCGATCGTATCGACTTGAGCATCCCCTGCTCAAACCCCGCTTGATGAGAGCCACCCTTGGGGGTCGCGATGATGTTTACAAAAGACCTTAGTTCGGTATCAAACCCCGCACCCCAGCGCAGTGCAACCTCGACCTTGCATTCACGCTCGATTTCTTTGGACACCATTGAACCGGAGTCATCTAAGACCGGCACCGTCTCTTTGAAGTTCGCAGACTCCGAGATTCGTTTTGTGGTCACCACGGCAGCGTCCTTAGCCAGATGCTCTACGTATTCAGAGATTCCGCCCTCAAACTCAAACTCCAGCTTGGTTCCGGTTCTTCTGTCCTCGGCACTGAGCTTCAAACCAGGAACCAGGAAAGCGGTTTGGCTTAGCCTTGCCTTCAGGTCGTCGATGGAGAAAACGGCACTCTGGTCGAAAATCTGCCTGTCAGGCCAGTAGCGAACCTTGGTTCCGGTCACTGACTTGGCAACCTTGCCAAGTTTTCTTAGCTCAGAATTATCCTCAAACGGCCTGAATTTAGCTTCAGGCTCTGGGGATTCAAAGACGCCGGGCTCTCCCCTACGAAAAGACATTCCCCAGGTTTGCCCGTCACGATTTACCTCAACGTCCAGCCGTACGCTCAACGCGTTTACGACCGATGCGCCCACACCGTGTAGACCACCGGATGCTCCGTAAGACCCGCCACCAAACTTTCCACCGGCATGAAGCTTTGTGAATACCACCTCGACACCTGTGAGCCCAGTTCTAGGTTCGATGTCAACGGGGATTCCTCGACCAAAGTCTTGGACCTCAAGTGAGCCATCTTCGTGGGCGATAACTCTGATCTCCTTGCCATAGCCGGCAAGTGCCTCATCCACCGAGTTGTCGATAATTTCCCACAGACAGTGCATGAGTCCGCGCCCGTCGGTGGAACCGATGTACATTCCGGGGCGTTTACGGACGGCCTCTAGACCCTCCAAAACGGAGAGGTGACGGGCTGAGTAGTTTTCCACCTCGCAACGCTAACCGATTGAGGCAATCAAGCCAGGCTGCCACTTCGCAGATAGCGAAACTGAGCGTAAATCAGACCTGTTGGGCGCTTGTCCGTGTTTCAATAGTCGCGATGGAAAACACCGCTGAAAAACTTCTTGCCACTGACCGCTGCGACGTCTGTGGAGCACAGGCCTATATTCGAGTCGAGCTTGAAATAGGCGAGCTTCTATTCTGCGCGCATCACGGCAACGCCAACAAAGAGAAGCTGCAGCCGATCTCCATTAGCTGGCACGACCAGTCCAACGAACTTAGCCAGCGATAGAAGTAGTTCGAATCTTCTCCAAGTACTCGCCGAGTCTTGCTGAGAATGCAGGACTCAGTTCACTCTGCACACCCAACCCCCTCAATATGGCCTGAAGTAGCTCGGGTGACTTTGCAAGCACGGGCCCAAAAAGCGTGGTTGCAATAAATGACCCCTTCACAAAGAGGTCGTCGCCCTCCAGGTCGGTATTGCGGTATCCGAAAGCGCTCAGAGAATTTGACCTAGCCTCGCGGAATTCGCTTACCCTCTGTCCACGCTTGGGGGTTGGGATGCCATCCAGTACTCCAATGAAAAACTCATAGCTAGATCCAACCAACAGAGTGGGCATTCCGGCATCGAGACGTTGCTGCAGAGTCGGGGCCAGCTCTAGAAGCTCCGCCGCGTACTCCCTCATAACGGCATTGAATGCATCGCCGATGATTAGGAAATCCGCGGAGGGGTCAAACTCAAGAGTCTGTTGATAATCAACCCCGCGCCACTGCAGCTGCTTGGCTAGCACCAGCATGTTTCCCTGATCCGCATTTCTATTGAATAGCTCTGGCCGGAAGCTTGAAAGTGTGATCATTTGGCCAAACCTAAGTGTCTGCGAGTGCGGCGCATGGCATCCGCTGAGAACATGATTGTTGGAGTATCGCCAGGTAGGTCTAAAAAGTAATCCGCGGCGTCCTGCGGAGACTGAATCACAGTTCCGATTTCCACCCCGCTGTAGGTGAGAGCGAGTGCGAGGTCGTAGGCGTTTAGACCGCCCACCACATCCACTCGAGTGAGCCTTGAAAAGTCAACTCCCCACAACCAACTTGGGTCATGAATGTCTGAGCCCGCCATCAACATTAGGGGGGCCTCTGAGCCGGTCAGGTTCTCTAGATTGAGGTTGAAGCTCACTGAGTTTTGCACCAGCATCAGCCGCACGCCCCGACCTCTGATTTCGGCCATTTCGTCCCTGGCAAACACCGGAGGCATGCTCTCTAGGGTTGCCTCGATTGTCTCCGAATCAAGGTCAACCGTCTTCTCCACTGCCGCTATGGCAGCAGCAACGTTAAGCGCCTGATGAGCGCCAGCGCTCGGTAACTTGACGAAGTATCTCGCCTTTTTGGTCGAGATCTCTGCACTGGCGCCTTCGATCCGAACTACTTCCGCACTAAGCGACATCGGCTGAGGCTGCGAGAAGTTGATGGCGTACTCAGGGCGCTCGCCCTCGTAACTCCTAGCGAGCCCAAAAGCGCTTGCCTCAACATCGCCCGCGAATTCAAGGAGGCTTGGATCGTCCCCGTTGAGGATCACGTGTTCGCTCGCCAGAGCTATGCGCCTGAGTTTCTGTTGGACAAACTCGGGGTCAACAAACCTGTCTAACTGGTCTGAAAGCACGTTGGTCAGCACAGTCAGCTTTGGCTTTAGATCTGCTACGAGTGCAGCACCATGCCCCTCATCGAGTTCCAACACGACGATGTCAGCTGCGATTCTGCCGCGCAGGTCACCGAACTGCAATACAGCGGCGTAGAGGCCCTGGCGAATGTTTGCGGTGGATGGATTTGTGAAGACCCGAAGTCCCGCAGATCTAAGCAGTTCTACGATGGCCTTGGTGGTGGTGCTCTTGCCTGCCGTGCCCGAAACCGCAATCAGCCCCAGCGGCGCCGAGGAAATAGCTCGGCTTAGAAGCTTCGGTTGAATCTTGAAAGCGATTGTTCCTGGAAGCGCCGATCCGCCACCTCTTCGAACCAGGCGAAGAGAGAACCGGGCCATTTTGCCCAGCAACATTGCGGCGAATGTGCGCAATTAATTGTCCAGGTAATCCCGAAGCAGCTGAGAGCGAGATGGGTGACGAAGCTTAGACATAGTCTTGGATTCGATCTGGCGGATACGCTCACGAGTCACGCCGAACTTCTCACCGATTTGATCCAGAGTCATTTGAACGCCGTCTCCCAAACCGAATCGGGAGCGAATCACACCTGCTTCACGAGGGTGAAGGCTGTCAAGAACTCTTTCAAGTTCCTGTTGCAGCATTGTGAAACCAACGGCATCAGCTGGCACAACCGCCTCAGTGTCCTCGATCAGGTCACCAAACTCACTGTCACCATCTTCACCCAAAGGAGTGGATAGCGAGATCGGTTCGCGACCGTACTTCTGAACCTCGACAACCTTCTCCGGTGTCATGTCGAGCTCTGCTGCAAGCTCCTCAGGGGTTGGCTCGCGGCCAAGGTCCTGAAGTAGCTGCCGCTGCACGCGGGCAAGCTTGTTGATTACCTCAACCATGTGAACCGGAATACGAATGGTTCTGGCCTGGTCAGCCATGGCTCTTGTGATTGCCTGACGGATCCACCAGGTCGCGTAGGTTGAGAACTTGTAGCCCTTGGTGTAATCGAATTTTTCCACTGCTCTAATCAGACCAAGGTTTCCCTCTTGGATTAGGTCGAGGAACTGCATGCCCCTACCGGTGTAGCGCTTTGCAAGCGATACAACCAGTCGAAGGTTCGCTTCAAGTAGGTGCGACTTGGCACGCTGACCATCTTTTACGACCCAGGTCAGGTCGCGACGCTCCTGTGGGGAAAGGTTCTTGGCAAGGGAGAGCTTCTCCTCTGCAAACAATCCGGCTTCAATCCGCTTTGCCAGCTCAACCTCGAGCTCCGCATTTAGAAGCGCAACCTTGCCAATTTGCTTCAGATAATCCTTGACCGGGTCCGCAGTGGCTCCGGAAATAGTTAGGTTCTGAACTGGGATGTCGTCGTCATCGTTGTTTAGGACCAACACATCAACTGGAAGCTGGATTGACTCAGTCGCCAGCTCTTCCTTGGCCTCGTCCTCTGCAGTTAGGTCAACAGCCTCCTGCGCTTCAGCGACGATGTCCTCTACCGGCTCTAGTTCGACTTCTTCTTCGTCTTCTTCATCGCCCTCAGGCAGGTCAGCAGCAGCCTTGGACTTCTTTGGAGCCTTCTCGGCTTTGGCTTTGGCCTTGGAGATGGTAGCGATGATAAACCTCGTTTTTGGGCAGACTTTAAACCCTTGTCAAGTCGTGAGACCTGAAAGGGTTTAGGGGCAAATTATGTCACGTAAGTGACCATTTCACAATTTAGAACGCCAAATTTGACGAAGTTATTCCTTATCTTCACCCGTGCGACGCATTGCGGCAAGATAGTTTTCAAGCTCTTCGGCCAGTTGGTCTGCACTCGGTGGCTCACTCGGCGCCTTACCAATCGGGGCCTTTGCCGGCCCATCCGTTGAGGAGTAGCTCGACTCGAGAGTGGCAACCAGTTTGGCAAGTTCAGAATTCTCCTCCAGTTGAGAATCGACCTTGGCCAAGAACTTCTTAGAAGAGTCTCGAAGTTCGTCCGATGGAAACACCAGGCCTGTGGCTGCGCTGATTAGCTCCAACGCCGTTACCGCTGCACCAGGTACTTCGTTGTCAGCGAGATAGTGAGGAACTAGTAACACGAACCCAGTGACTGGAAGCTCAGTCTTCGAAAGCGTGTATTCGAGTAGGTGGACGATGTTGCCCGGTACCTGGGTCTGCGGCTTCCACTCCGAGAAACGATCAATAAGGTCCTTGCGGTTTCCGGAGACAGTGACGCCGATTGGCCTGGTGTGCGGCAGTGGGAACGGAATCGAGTTCACCCAGGTAAAGGAGATGATTTCCAGCTCATCGCAAATATCTTGTAGCGCCTGTGAAAACGCTTCCCAGCGAAAGTCAGGCTCATAGCCGTCCAAGACTAAGAAGGGCTGCTCGGCTTCGTCGCGCATCAGGTAGATGCCAAGCTCGGCTGGTTCATAGGACTCAATGTGGTCCTTTTCAAAAAAGAGCATTGGGCGTCTGGAGCGGTAGTCCAATAGTTCGTCGTTGTTGAACTTGATGACCAATTCTGATTCTAGGTTGGCAAAAAAATGCGAGGAGATTTGACCTATAGAGGAGCCGGCATCCGTGAATCCCGAGAGCATCCCGATAAGTGGCAGACCTACTAGCTCTTCCTCGGGCACCAGGACACGATACAAAGGACTCATAAGCCGATACTAACCCACCTAAGCTTTTGTTCTATGACTTCGATTTCTCTCGCAATCTCACCTAGTAAATCCCAGCTTGCAATGCGTTATTCCGACTCTGGTTTTGAGTCTCCGGCCGCAGATTTTGCCCCGAACAAAGAGGTGCTCACTCAATTTGGAGCGAAGCCGACCAATGCAGCGTGTGCAAAGGTTCCCGGTCCAAAGGGCCTCACCTTGGTGGTCGGAGGCAATGGCCTCAACCTTCGGGATTTCGGTGCCGTTGTGCGCAGGGAGGCTGTTGGTGAACTCACCGTACTTGCCCATCTGACTAACCAAGTTGAGCTGGAGGAGCTGGTTGAGGGTCTGCTACTTGGTGGAAAGACCCCGACTCGGTTCAAGAAGGGCAGCAGCGAAGCTGTGTCTTTTGAGATCGTTGTGCCAGCAGAGCTAATGACTGCGGACCTAACTAAAGTTCAGCAAATTTGTGCGCAAATTGTCGCTATTCGCGAATTGATCAATCTGCCAGCGAACGAACTGTGGCCAGACAAGCTTGCCCAAGAGGCTAAACAGCTTGCAACGGGTCTCCCGATTGAAGTTGAGATCTGGGACGAGCAGAAGCTTGAACAAGAGCGCTGCGGCGGCATTTTGTCTGTGGGCAAAGGTTCAGTTCGCCCACCGCGTCTTGTGAAGCTGAGCTACCACGGTGGCGGCAAGCACATCGCGCTTGTCGGCAAAGGAATCACCTTCGACACCGGCGGCTTATCGCTCAAGCCCGCCGAGGGAATGGTTGGCATGAAGTACGACATGGCTGGAAGCGCGACGGTTCTCGGCGCAATTCTGGGAATTGCCACTCTTGGCCTGAAGGTGAATGTGACCGCGTACATGTGCCTTGCGGAGAACATGCCATCCGGTTCCGCTACGCGACCAGGCGATGTAATCACCATTCGAAACGGCAAGACCGTGGAAGTTTTGAACACTGACGCCGAGGGCCGCTTGGTGCTCGCAGATGGTCTGTCACTAGCCACCGAGCAAAACCCTGATCACATCGTTGATGTCGCAACCCTCACGGGGGCAGCACGAATTGCTCTCGGGGATCGCTACGCCGGAGTCATGGGCTATGGAGAGGCCGTAAAGCTCTCGCTTGAGGCAGCCGGCAGGGCGAACGAACTGCTTTGGGAAATGCCGCTTCCACCGGAACTGAGAACCATCCTGGACAGCGAACTTGCCGATATCGCCAACGTCAAGATTGGTAACCGAGCTGGCGGAATGATGGTTGGAGCTCAGTTCCTGGCCGACTTCGTCAGCAAGGATGCCTCTTGGGCGCACTTGGACATCGCTGGCCCAGCTAACAATGACGCAGCTCCCTATGGAGTGATTCCGAAGGGAGCATCTGGGGTCATGATTAGAACCCTCATCGGTTTCGCCCAGCGGGTCGCGCAGTAGTAGGCTTAAGCCGTTTCGCCGACTTTGGAGCTCTAATCAATGGCTAATCATGAATTCGACCTTGTAATCCTTGGTAGTGGTAGCGGCGGTTACGCCGCAGCACTGCGCGCCGCACAGTTGGGAATGACTGTCGCGTTGATCGAAAAGGACAAACTCGGTGGCACCTGCTTGCACCGCGGCTGCATCCCAACCAAGGCGCTGTTGCACTCCGCTGAGGTCGCAGATGTGACCAAGGAAGCTGCTCACTTCGGTGTCAACGCAGCATTCCAAAGCATCGACATGTCCGCGGTCAATCGTTACCGCGACTCAATCGTTGACAAGCTTTACAAGGGTCTTACCGGCCTTGTCTCTTCCAAGAACATCACCTTTGTTTCAGGCGAAGGTCGTCTCACCGGACCAAAGACTGTCACCGTTGGTGCAGAGTCCTTCACCGGTAAGAACGTCGTGTTGGCGACTGGCTCTGTAACCAAAACTCTTGGAATTGAGATTGGCGGCAGAGTGATTACCTCTGACCAGGCTCTGCAGATGGATTGGATTCCAAACAAGGTCGCAATCCTCGGTGGCGGCGTCATCGGCGTGGAGTTCGCATCCATCTGGCGATCCTTCGGTGCCGAGGTTGTCATTATTGAAGGCTTTGACCGCTTGGTTCCGAATGAAGACCCAAGCATGAGCAAGGGTCTGGAGCGCGCATATCGGAAGCGCGGAATCGAGTTCAAGCTCGGAAACAAGTTCAAGAGTGTTACTCAGTCCCCCACCTCTGTAACCGTCGAGCTAGAGAACGGTGAGCAGATTTCTGCCGACCTTTTGCTAGTTGCAGTTGGTCGTGCACCGAATGCCACTGGCTTTGGCTACGAAGAGCAGGGTGTTGCGATGGACCGCGGTTTCGTTCTGACCAACGAGCGCCTAGCCACTAACCTGCCTGGCGTTTACGCCGTTGGTGACATCGTTCCAGGTTTGCAACTCGCACACCGCGGCTTCATGCAGGGCATTTTTGTGGCAGAGGAAATTGCCGGCCTAAACCCAGTTGTCGTAAACGAGTGGGGAATCCCGCGCGTCACCTACTGCGAGCCTGAGATTGCCTCCGTCGGTTTGACTGAGGCTCAGGCCAAGGATAAGTACGGAGCTGACTCAATCTCCACCTACGAGTACAACCTCGCAGGAAATGGAAAGAGCAACATCTTGGGAACCGCAGGTGTCATCAAGTTGATCCGACAGATCAACGGACCGGTCGTTGGATTCCACATGATCGGCTCCCGCGCGGGTGAGCAGGTCGGCGAGGCTCAGCTCATCGTGAACTGGGAGGCCTACCCAGAGGACGTCGCTCCTCTGATTCACGCCCACCCAACCATGAACGAGGCCATCGGTGAGGCGCACCTAGCTCTTGCCGGCAAGCCACTCCACGCACACGCATAGGGTTTAGAAGGGATCAACAAATCATGAGCGAAGTAGTTCTACCAGCACTCGGTGAGTCAGTAACCGAAGGAACCGTAACCCGTTGGCTAAAAAAGGTAGGCGACACCGTTGCCGTTGACGAGCCACTGGTTGAGGTTTCCACTGACAAAGTTGACACCGAGATTCCATCGCCTTTTGCGGGCGTCGTGCAGCAGATTTTGGTCCAAGAGGATGAGACTGTCGCAGTTGGTGCCGTGCTGGCTATCGTCGGCGACGGCGTTGCCGCTCCTGCCCCAGTGGCTGAGGTTCCGGCTCCAGTAGCCGCTGCTCCAGCTGAGCCAGCTCCAGTAGTTCCCGCTCCGGTCGTTGCAGCCCCTGTCGTCACCCCACCGGTTGTTGCCGCTCCGCCTGCTCCAGTGGTGTCGGCTCCGGTTGTAGCTGCACCAGTTGCACCGGCTCCTGTTGCAGCCCCAGCACCTGTGGCGGCAGAGCCAACCGAGTCAGACCCGAACTATGTGACACCAATCGTGCGCAAGCTGGCGAACGACATGGGTGTCAACCTCGCAAGCATTTCTGGCACTGGGGTTGGAGGTCGCATTCGCAAGGAGGATGTCCTAGCAGCCGGTTCAAGCGCGCCTGTGATGACTGCCCCATCGGTTCCTGCCGCTGCACACACTCCTCTTGCCGCATCGCCGCTACGTGGAACCACCGAGCCGATGTCTCGCCTTCGCAAGGTGCTAGCAGAGCGTGCCGTTGCATCTATGCAGCAGACCGCCCAGCTCACCACCGTGGTAGAGGTAGATGTCACTCGCATCGCATCGCTTCGCAAGCGAGTTCAAGGTGAGTTCGTGCAGAAGACGGGTGTCAAGCTCAACTTCATGCCGTTCTTTACCTTGGCTGCCGCCGAGGCGCTTGCCGCTCACCCAAAGATCAACTCAAGTGTTGATGGTGACAGCATCGTTTATCACCCAACCGAGAACATTAGCTTTGCTGTTGACACCGAGCGCGGCCTTCTCACTCCAGTTATCCGCAGTGCGGGTTCTTTGAACATTGCTCAGATCGCGCAGCAAATCGCTGACCTGGCAGACCGCACTCGTAACAACCAACTCAAGCCTGACGAGCTATCGGGCGGCACTTTCACGTTGACCAACACCGGTTCTCGCGGAGCGCTATTCGATACTCCAGTGGTCTTCTTGCCACAGTCGGCAATCCTCGGAACCGGCATTGTGACCAAGCGTCCGGCTGTCGTGACCGATGCTGAGGGTAACGAGTCAATTGCGATTCGTTCGCTGGTTTACCTAGCGCTTAGCTACGACCACCGCACAATCGATGGTGCAGATGCCTCCAGGTTCTTGACTGATGTCAAGGCAAGACTTGAGGCCGGCGCCTTCGAAGCCAATCTAGGAATCTAGATAAAACGCCCAGGACCCCCTGGGCGTTTTTCTTAGCTGGACTCCCCTGATGCTTAACGGATTGCCAAAAAGCGGCACCAGACGTTTGCCGAAGGGCATGCACATGAGTTTCATTGAACAAGCATCTTCCTTGGAAGTTATCGAGCCAGGGGAATCCAAGGCGCTGTGGAAAAGGTTGGGTATTTCAAATGCCTGAATTCAAAGTGGTGGGATTGGATCCCAACTTCGTCTCCTATAAGGATGGCTTGGAGTTGCAGCGCAATCTCCACAGGCAGGTCGTCTCGGGTGAGGCACCAGACACAGTGCTGCTACTTGAGCACTCCAGTGTTTATACCGCTGGAAAGAGAACTGAGGAGCACGAGCTCCCCAATGATGGAAGCGAATACTTCGAAACCGATCGTGGCGGAAAGATCACCTGGCATGGTCCAGGCCAGCTAATTGGTTACCCAATCATGCGACTGCCACAGCCGATTGACGTCGTGAACTATGTTCGCTATCTCGAGCAGGTGCTGATTGATGTAATCGCTGAATTCGGGGTCGAAGGGATTCGGGTCAAAGGTAGAACCGGAGTTTGGGTTGAGACCCCGCTCGGGACTCAGAAGGTCGCTGCAATCGGCATCCGAGTTTCCGAAAAGGTGACAATGCACGGATTCGCCCTCAACTGCAATAACTCACTCGATCCCTACGAGCACATCATTGCCTGTGGCATCCAGGATGCCACCACCACCACGCTTTCAATTTTGACCGGAAAGCTGATTACGCCTGCGGATGCAGTTAGCCTTGTAATGCAAAAAATGGGAGAGATACCAAATGAGCGAAAAGCCAGAGCGTAAGTTACTAAGGCTCGAGGTTCGCAACTCTCAAGTTCCGATCGAGCGTAAGCCGGAATGGATCAAGACCACCGCAAAGATGGGTCCTGAATACCGCCAGTTGCACTCGCTGGTGAAAGAAAAGGATCTCCACACCGTCTGCCAAGAGGCGGGCTGTCCAAACATCTTCGAATGCTGGGAGGACCGCGAAGCTACCTTCCTAATCGGTGGCTCTCAGTGCACAAGGCGCTGTGACTTTTGTCAGATTGACACCGGTAAGCCCGCTGCATTTGATGCCGATGAGCCCAGACGTGTTGGCGAATCCGTGAAGCAAATGGACTTGCGCTATGCGACCGTTACCGGTGTTGCAAGGGATGATCTTCCCGATGAGGGCGCTTGGCTGTACGCCGAGACAATTCGCCAGATTCATCGCCAATCCCCCGGAACTGGTGTCGAGATTTTGGTGCCTGATTTTTCTGGAAGACCGGAACTTTTACAGAAGGTGTTCGACGCATCTCCCGAGGTCTTTGCCCACAACGTGGAAACGGTGCCAAGAATTTTCAAGCGCATCAGACCAGCCTTTAGTTATGAGCGCTCCCTGGATGTGCTCACTCAGGCCAGAAATGCCGGAATGGTAACCAAGAGCAACCTGATACTAGGCATGGGTGAAGAGCTCGAAGAGGTTTCCCAGGCCCTGAAGGATCTCTACGAAGCTGGGACTGACATCATCACTATCACCCAGTACTTGCGGCCATCGCCTCGCCACCATCCGGTCGAGCGCTGGGTCAAACCAGAGGAGTTCGTGGCTCTGGCCAAGGAAGCCGAGGAGCTCGGCTACCTCGGAGTTCTTGCTGGTCCGCTAGTGCGCAGCAGCTACCGTGCGGGAAGACTGTGGGCCAAGTCGATGATTGCTAAGGGACGCGAGATTCCAGCCGAGCTAAAACACCTTGCTGACAAACTCGAATTCAGCCAAGCAACCGCGGTTGCCTAACTAAACTACTGACGTGCCTAAAGATAAGAAAAACAAAGCCCCTGGACGTTTTCGTCAGCTGCTACAGGTTTATAAAATCACCGCAAAGAGCGACCCATCCAGCGCCTGGATGGCTGCCCTGGGTTTCCTGGGTGCTCTCGGAGTGGGTCTTATCGCGGGATACCTTTTCGATCCGGGCAACCCATGGTCGTTGGTTCTCTGGGGTCTAACCGGCACCACCTCTGGCATTTTGGTTGCGATGATCATCATGTCTAAGCGCGCTGAGCGCAATGCCTATATGCGTATCGAGGGTCAGCCCGGCGCTGTTGGTGCTGTCCTAGACAGTCAGATTAGAAGGTCCTGGCGCGCAAACCCGATGCCGGTGGCCATCAACGGGAAGACCAAAGAAGCCGTATACCGCATGGTTGGTCCAGCCGGTGTAGTACTAATCGCCGAGGGCTCAGGGGCTCGCGTGACTCAAATGCTTGATGATGAGGCTCGAAAGATTAACCGTGCCGCTCCCGGTGCAACCGTGCACAAGCTCAAGGTCTCGCAGGAAAATGGCATCCGCCTGCACGCTCTTCTCAAAACCGTCTACAAGCTGGGCAAGAGCATGAACCGCGCTGAGGTCACTGCGGTGACCAACAGACTTGAAGCGTTGGGAGCTGGAGCAGGTCTTCCAATCCCGAAGGGAATCGACCCCACCAAGGTCCGCGCACCAAAGCGCAAGGGTTAACATTTCTGAAACATACCTGCGCTAGATTTCCTAGCGTTCCGCTATCCCATTACCTATGAGAGGGCATTCCATGTTCAAAACCGCGTCCGAAGTGATCGCTTACATCAAGGAAAATGACGTCAAGTTCCTAGATGTTCGCTTCACTGACCTACCAGGCGTGCAGCAGCACTTCAATCTCCCAGTTTCTCAAATCGATGAGGACTTCTTCGCCAACGGACAGCTATTTGACGCTTCCTCCATCCGCGGTTTTGCATCGATTCACGAGTCAGACATGCAGTTGATCCCAGATGTGACCACTGCCTACATCGATCCATTCCGCATCGAGAAGACTCTGATCATCAGCTTCGACATTTATAACCCACGTAACGGTGAGCTTTACCACCGCGACCCTCGTCAGGTTGCTCACAAGGCCGAGCGCTACCTTGCTTCAACCGGCATCGCTGACACCGCATTCTTTGCACCTGAGGCCGAATTCTTCATCTTCGATGAGGTTCGCTACGAGAACAAGTCCAACACCGCTTTCCACATTGTTGACTCAATTGAGGGTGCCTGGAACACCGCCCGTCACGAAGAGGGTGGAAACCTTGGAAACAAGACTCCATTCAAGGGTGGCTACTTCCCAGTTTCTCCAGTTGACCACCTTGCAGACATCCGTGACGCAATCGTGCTCGAGCTTGAGGCTGCAGGTCTCGATGTCGAGCGTAGCCACCACGAGGTGGGCACTGCTGGACAGTGTGAGATCAACTACCGCTTTGACACCCTCGTGAAGTCGGCAGATGACGTGCTGAAGTTCAAGTACATCGTCAAGAACGTCTCCCACCAGTACGGCAAGACCGCGACCTTCATGCCAAAGCCACTGTTTGGTGACAACGGCTCCGGTATGCACGTCCACCAGTCCCTTTGGAAGGACGGCAAGCCACTGTTCTATGACGAGGCTGGCTACGGTGGTCTATCGGACATCGCTCGCTGGTACATCGGTGGACTTCTAAAGCACGCACCAAGCTTGCTTGCGTTCACCAACCCGACCGTCAACTCTTACCACCGTTTGGTTCCAGGCTTCGAGGCACCAGTGAACCTGGTTTACTCAGCTGGAAACCGCTCGGCTGCGATTCGTATCCCGATGACCGGCACCAACCCGAAGGCCAAGCGCATCGAGTTCCGCGCTCCAGATGCTTCTGGTAACCCTTACCTAGCCTTTGCAGCAATGCTCATGGCTGGTCTGGACGGTATCAAGAACCGCATCGAGCCACACGCTCCAGTGGACAAGGACCTTTACGAGTTGCCAGCCGAAGAGGCAAAGCTCATCCCACAGGTTCCTGGTGACCTAGGTGCGGTCCTAACCGCACTTGAGAGCGACCACGAGTACCTAATGCAGGGCAACGTGTTCACCCAGGACCTAATTGAGACCTGGATCGACTACAAGCGTGAGAAGGAGCTGAAGCCACTAGCTCAGCGCCCTCACCCTTACGAGTTTGAGCTCTACTACGGAGTCTAAAGCTAGATAAAAAAACGGGGTTCTTCGGAACCCCGTTTTTTTATGCCAGGAACAATCTCTCGAAGACCTGACGAGCGCGCCTGGTTACACCCAAATACTGTTCTTCGAGCTCTGCGGCTGAACCGGGTTGATACTCCAAAATGCGCGCCATCGCCTCTAAGGCCCGACGATCTGTTGGCAAAGTGTCAAGCTGCTTATCAATCGCCAACACGAGCGCACTTCTGCACCTCGAGGTCAAAATCCAGGCCTCTCTGAGTCGCTCCGCGTCCTCTGGCGCAATGACCGATCCCTCTACGAGTGCATCCAGGGCCGCAAGTGTGCCAACCTTGCGAAGTGTCGGATTCTCAGCAACATGCTGAAGCTGCTTAAGCTGAATTAGCCATTCGACATCGCTCAGTGATCCTCGGCCAAGCTTGAAATGTCGTTGTGGATCGGCTCCTTGTGGCAGTCTTTCGCTTTCGACTCGCGCCTTGATGCGCCGGATCTCCAAGAGTTGCTTTGAGCTCAGCTCTGCGGGGTAGCGATAGCGGTCGATCAGGTCAATAAACTCCGCCTGTAGCTCGTGTGAGCCACAGACCATTCGAGCTCTCAGTAGAGCCTGGAATTCCCAGGTCTCGGCCCATCGCTCGTAGTAGCCCTGATAACCGGCAATAGACCTGACCCTTGGCCCATTTTTACCCTCTGGTCTGAGCCCAAGATCCAGCTCAAACTCCAAAATGGAATCTTTCACCAACACCAGCAGCTCTTGGCTAAGTTTGTTTGCCGCCTCGCTCTGATCCGATTCGCCCCGGTAAACCAGCATGCAGTCGGCATCAGATCCGAAACCCAGCTCCCTTCCACCTAGACGACCCATCGCAACGATTCCGAGGTCCAGATCGACACCGGTTCGAAGCTTTGCGATATCGAGCATTGCCTTTAGGTATGCATCCGTTATGTCTGTTAGACCCGCAGAGATTTCCTGCATCGAGGAGGCCCCAAGCACGGCCCCGATGGCAACTCTCAAATACTCTCTGCGTCTGACCGCCCGCACTGCCTCGTGAGCGCTTTCACCATTTCTCTCGATCAGGGATTCAAGCTCTTCGGAAATCTTGACAAGCGTCTGGGGCTTGAGGGTTTCTTCATCACCAAACCACTCTGATGAATCCGGTATTGATTCGAGTACCCGTGCGATGAACGCAGAGTTGGAGAGCACGCTCATCAAGCGCTCTGCCGCCCCCGAACTGTCCCTGATCATTCTTAGGAACCAGTGGGTCTCCCCCAACTCTTCCGATAAGCGTCTGAAGGTAAGCAGCGCTCTGTCTGGATCCGTGCCATCGGCCATCCAGCGAATCAAAACCGGCAACAGGGTTCTTTGAATAACCGCTCGTCTAGAGACCCCCTGCGTTAGCGCTTCGATGTGCTGGGTCGCACCACGCGCATCGCGGAAGCCAATTGCTGTTAGGCGCTGTTGGATTTGATCTGAGGAGAGGACCACCTCGTCTGGGCTAAGGGAAGCTGTTGCTTGAAGAAGTGGGCGGTAGAACACTGAGTCGTGCAAGGCTGCTGTCTCACTCCGCGCACTCTGATAGCGATCCAGCAGCTCGGTCTGAGACACTCCTAGTGCTCTTGCGATCCTTCGTTGCTGGGATGGATCTTTCGGAAACAGGTGGGTGCGGCGCAACTTAGCTAGCTGCACGCGATGCTCAACAGCTCTGAGGAAAGCGTAGTTACGACTAAATGCCTCTCTGTCTGTTCTCGAGAGCAGGCCGGAATCGGTGAGTGCATTCAGAGCACTGAAGGTGTCCATCACGCGCAGAGACTCGTCGCTCACTCCGTGAACGAGTTGCATTAGCTGGGCGGTGAACTCAACATCGCGTAGCCCTCCCCGGCCAAGCTTGATCTCAAAGTCACGCTCCTCGGCTGGGATTAGTTCCAACACTCTCCTGCGGAGGTGCCTCGCACTCTCCACAATTGCCGAGCGGTTTGGCTGGGACCAAATTAGTGGCTTGATGGTGTCGATGTAGCTCTTTCCGAGGTCTTGGTCGCCGGCAACGAACCTGGCCTTGAGAAGAGCCTGGAATTCCCAGGGCTCTGCCCACTTTTCGTAGTAACCGCGGTGTCCCTCTAAAGACCTGACCAGCGCCCCCTGTTTACCCTCTGGTCGAAGGTTCGGGTCTAGCTGCCAGATGCCTGGCTCTTTAGAAGGCTCATCCAGCACCTTGGCAAGTTTGGTAGCTAACTTTGTCGCGGTATCTAGGTAGTTATCCTGCTGCCCTTGAGCTACGTAGATAACATCGACATCACTTAAGTAGTTCAGCTCCCTAGCTCCGGTCTTGCCCATGGCAATGACCGCAAACCTCACATCACTCAGCGCTGTTTCGCTAACCCGACCTTCTGCCAGGAGCTCGGCCTTCGCAACCTCAATGCCAGCTTGAATGGTGGCATCAGCTAAGTCGCTCAGCGCTGTCGTGATTTGGGAGACGATCTCGAATGGAGATGGGCTTCCGAGGTCGAAATCCGCAATCCCAAGCAGTGCTTGAAAGTAGCTAACACGAAGCTCATCACGGGAGCCAGTTTTCAATGTGAATTTGCCGCCGGGCAACTTTGCAGCGGTCTTGAATTGCTCAAGTGATTCGGGGTGACGTTGAATGAATTCCGAAAGCCCATCAGATGCACCCAGCACGGCACAGAGTCTCGTTGCTTGCTGAGTGTTACTAAGGAGCTTCACGATGTCCCGTTTATGGAGCCTCGCTAGCTCGATAAGCGCCGACAGGGCTCTATCTGGAGACGCCGATGCGCTGATTGAAGCAAGAGCAGAGTGACCAACATCCCCAACAAGGGAAACTAGTTCATCGAGCTTTGGGATTGTTTCTGAGAGCTCTTCAAAACCAAGGCGTGCCAGCTCACTGAGTGAACTAGTTCGTGCGAGCGTCATTACAAAGTGCGGAGGTTCTGCTCGATCTCAAAAGGTGTCACTTGAGAGCGGTACTGAGCCCACTCGCGACGCTTGTTAGCTAGAACGTAGCTGAAAACAGACTCCCCCAGCACCTCAGCGGCAAGCTCTGACTCCTCAAGCTTTCTAATCGCGTGATCTAGGGACTGAGGAAGGGATTCAATTCCCATAGCTCTGCGTTCAAGATCCGTTAGCGACCAAACATCATCCTCGGTCTCTGGTGGAAGCTGGTAGCCCTCTTCAATACCCTTCAGACCAGCAGCAAGAAGCAGCGCGTAGGCAAGATAAGGGTTTGCGGCAGAATCCATCGCTCGGTACTCGATACGAGTGGATTGAGCCTTCTCTGGCTTGTGCAGTGGGACTCTTATCAGTGCACTGCGGTTGTTGTGACCCCATGAGACGTAACTTGGAGCCTCGCCACCACCCCATAGTCGCTTATACGAGTTCACGAACTGATTCGTGACCAATGTGATCTCGGGAGCGTGCTTGAGGATTCCAGCCATGAACTGACGGGCGGTGTTGCTCAGGTGATACGTGGCAGCTGGATCAAAGAAGGCGTTTTTATCTCCCTCGAAGAGTGAGAAGTGGGTGTGCATACCGCTACCGGGGTGGTTGGTGAATGGCTTCGGCATGAATGTCGCATAGACACCCTGCTCAATTGCCACCTCCTTCACCACGGTCCTGAAGGTCATGATGTTGTCAGCCATTGAGAGCGCGTCGGCGTAACGAAGGTCAATCTCATTTTGTCCAGGGCCACCCTCGTGATGAGAGAACTCAACCGAGATGCCGAGTTGCTCGAGCATGGTTACCGCACGACGCCTGAAATCATGTGCCGTTCCGCCAGGAACATTGTCGAAGTAGCCCGCGTTGTCCACCGGAATCGGTTGTCCATCCGCCCCAAGCTCGGAAGATCTCAGCAGGTAAAACTCGATCTCAGGGTGAACATAAAAGGAAAAGCCCATTCGTGCAGCCTTGTCTAAGGCTCTACGCAAAACATTTCTTGGGTCAGCCGAGGCTGGCTTGCCATCTGGCGTCGCAATGTCGCAAAACATTCTTGCTGCTGGGTCGACTGTCCCACGCCAAGGCAGGATTTGGAATGTAGATGGGTCTGGCTTTGCAAGCATGTCCGCTTCGCTGGTTCTGGCCAAGCCTTCGATTGCAGAACCATCGAAACCGATGCCCTCGGAAAAGGCGCCCTCAATCTCAGCTGGAGCAACCGCGACGGACTTTAGGGTTCCTGCAACATCGGTGAACCACAGGCGAATGAACTTCACACCACGCTCTTCAATTGTCCGCAGAACGAACTCTTGCTGCTTATCCATGCTCTACCTTCCTTGCTAGCTAATAGGCTAGTGCTTGTGCTACCTATCAGGCTCGCTTTCGCGCAGACCAACCCAATCGTGGGTGACTTTGCCGGCAACCTTGAGCAGATTAAATCTGAGGCTCTGAAGGCTTCAGAAGCGGGAATCGAATTAGTCATTTTCGGTGAGTTGGCGCTCTGCGGCTATCCCCTCGGAGACCTTAGTTACCGCCGGGATCTGGTGTCGGAATCAGAGACTGCGCTGAACGAACTGGTCCGCTTCAGCAGCACCGTGCCAAATGTCACTCTCCTGGTGGGCTATTCACGAATTGCTGAGCACGAAAATCCCAGGCAGTCATCAAAGGCGATTGCGCACAATTCCGCCGCCGCAATTCGAGCAGGTCAGCTTCTAGGAAGCTATGACAAACAGCTACTTCCTAACTACGACGTTTTTGATGATTGGCGAAACTTCATACCCGGCGATCACGAGCTGGTGGTCGAGGTATCAGGCGCAAAAGTCGGTGTCAAGATCTGTGAGGACATCTGGGGCGGAAATAAACAGCCCTTCGGCACAGAAGTTGATCTAATTGCCGTGTTGAACGGCTCCCCCTACACCTTCACCAAAGCAGCCCAGCGCTTGGAGTCAGCTAGACGGTATGCCGAAGGTGTGCCTATTGCCTACGCAAACCTATGCGGCGGCCAGGACGAACTGGTTTTTGACGGCGGCAGTTTTGTTCTCGATAAAAACGGCGTTGAGATATACCGAGCTGGCTTTGCCGAAGGGCTCTTCGAGGTCGAAGCTGGAGAGCATGCCGAGCTAAATAATGACGAGCTGCTTTACCAGGTACTCGTTTGTGGATTGCGTGACTATCTCAAGAAGACTCGACAAACCAAATTGGTATTGGGTATTTCTGGCGGAATCGACTCAGCACTTTGTGCCGCTCTAGGAGCTGCAGCTATCGGTGCTGAAAACGTGGTGGGTGTTGCGATGCCATCGCGCTACTCCTCAGACCACTCAGTAGGTGATGCAAAGGCCGTGGCCAAAAACTTGGGTATCGAGTATCGCGAGGTGTCTATTGAACCCGCTCACACCGCATTTGAGCAGATGCTTACCCTTTCGCCACTTGCCCAGGAAAATCTTCAAGCCAGGTTGCGAGCGGTGATTTTGATGGGCATCTCAAACTCTGAGAACCGTTTGCTTTTGACAACAGGAAACAAGTCTGAGGTGGCGGTTGGCTACTCAACCATTTACGGCGACTCTGCAGGTGGTTTTGCACCAATAAAGGACCTTTTGAAAACTGATGTTTGGAGAGTCTCTCGATACGTGAACGATCGTGCAGGCAGGGAATTGATCCCTATCTCATCAATCGAAAAACCGCCCTCGGCAGAACTTCGACCTGGTCAGCTTGATCAAGACACTCTCCCCGACTATGCGACTCTCGATGGAATCATTCGAATCCTCATCGAGCAGAACCAGACTACAGAGCAAGCTATCGCCGCTGGCTACCCCAAGGAGCTGGTACTAAAGACCGACGCCATGATTCGAGCTGCAGAGTGGAAGCGATCCCAAGGTGCAATCGGAACTAAGCTCAGTGAGGTCAGCTTTGGCACAGGACGCAGAGTTCCAATCACAACAAGGTTTGAAACCAAATGAAAATTCGCACCGGCACACTCACCCAGTTCAAGCAAAAGGGTGAGAAGTTTTCCTGCCTCACAAGCTACGACGCGCTAACTGCTCAAATCTTTGATCTAGCAGGCATTGAGGTTTTGCTGGTTGGTGACTCTGCTGGAAACGTCGTGCTTGGGTATCCAACAACGGTTCCGGTAACCCTTGATCAGATGATGCACTTCGGTAAAGCCGTCACCGACGCCACGCAGTCTGCCCTAGTGGTGGTTGACATGCCCTTTGGCAGCTATGAAGTATCCAGTGAGCAGGCGCTTGAGTCAGCAATCCGAATCATGAAGGAAACCGGAGCTGACGCCGTGAAGCTCGAGGGCGCAAGAGCGGATGCCGTGAAGCGAATTGTGGATGCAGGTATACCTGTGATGGGCCATCTCGGATTCACCCCGCAGTCGGTAAACCAACTCTCTGGGTTCAAGGTACAAGGGCGCGGAGATTCCTCCGAGCAGCTACTAGAGAATGCCAGAGCACTGGAGGAAGCGGGTGCCTTCGCTATTGTGCTCGAGATGATTCCAGCCTCGCTGGCAGAGCGCGTGACTAGCCTGGTTCGGATTCCAACCATCGGCATCGGTGCAGGTGCGGGCTGCGATGGTCAGATTCTGGTTTGGACAGACTTCGCAGGACTCTCGGATAGATCTCCGAAATTTGCTAAGAAATATCTAAACCTTCGCGAAGTGCTCTCGGAAGCAGCAACGAACTTCCGAGAAGAAGTCCGAGCAGGGAGCTTCCCAACCGAGGAACAAAGCTTTAGCTAGTCCTCGAGCCATTCTTCCTCGGCTATGGCCCTTGCTCGCTCAGCAATAATTTCCAGCGCTCGCGCCGCTTCTTCGGCCGTGGCAAAGGGGCCGATGCGATTCAGGGCAATTGACTGTGGTCCAACCTCGACCCTTTTGGTCTTGGTGTTGTACCAAAATTGAGTTTCTTGCTCCATAGCCGAATTCTAAGCCCATTCGAAAACTAGACTTTCGTGGTGCCAAGAACCGAGCAGGGTGTTTTGATACCCGGACGCATTAGCCCTCAGCGGCCAGTCCCCCAGCACATCCAAAGACCCGAGTATGTCGGTAAGCCAGCACCCGCGCAGCACGTTGGTGGCGATAAGTACGACGATGACACTATTGCCGCAATCAGAAGGGCATCAAAGATAGCCGCACAAGCCCTTGAGGTTGTGCTTGCCGCTGCCAAACCAGGAATGACCACCGATGAGCTCGATCGGATTGGTCACGAGTTCTTGCTGGGCCAGGGTGCATATCCATCAACCCTGGGCTATCGCGGGTTCCCCAAGTCACTGTGCAGCTCACTCAACGAAGTTATCTGCCACGGAATCCCGGATGACACCTTGATCCAAGAAGGCGACATTCTGAACATCGACATATCCGCCTATGTCAACGGTGTACACGGAGACACCAATGGTTCCGTTGTTATCGGCGAGGCCGCACAAGAGGCGATCGATCTGGTTGCGAGAACCAAAGAGGCAATGCTCAGGGGCATCAAGGCAGCTTTGCCTGGGCGTCAGGTCAACATCATCGGACGCGCTATCGAGAGCTACGCCAAGCGATTTGATTACGGTGTGGTTCGCGATTTTACGGGTCATGGCGTCGGCACTTCGTTTCACAGCGGGCTAATAATCCCCCACTACGACGCTCCGGAGTACGACACCGTTATCGAGCCCGGCATGGTGTTTACGGTCGAGCCTATGCTCACTCTTGGGACATATGACTGGGAGCTATGGGGTGACGGCTGGACAGTGACCACTAAGGACAAATCCCTAACCGCGCAATTCGAACACACTATTTTGATAACCGAAGATGGCCCAGAAATTCTTACGGAGGCATA
>JACCDT010804383.1_pt1 | contig 39467 bp, 60 predicted proteins | sample 7446291 | NCBI WGS metagenome assembly JACCDT01 (sample SAMN15323446, study PRJNA562643) | freshwater metagenome | isolation source: river surface water | place: USA:Blue River Watershed | collected 2017-08-17
CATGCCTGCCTTGGGCATGCACGCGAGAGGATTCAAGATCGCCAAGACGGAGTACGGCCTTGACCGAGATAAGGCGGAGAAGTTTGCATTGGGATGGCGTGACCGCATGCAGGCGCTCGTTTACGGCGACGAATCCACCGTCAACGAGGTCTTTAGGGAGCTGTCAACAGCAAGGTGCGGCGTACCGTCTTGAAAACGACATATTGGGACAAGATTGTACAGTCGGAAACCGGGTGTTGGCTCTGGACGGCGTGCATTAGCGGTGGATATGGCAGCTACTGGTGCGCGGAGCTTGGGAGGATGGTCGGAGCGCACAGGCGTTCGTGGGAGATGCACTACGGTGCGGTTCCGGAAGGGATGTACGTATGTCACAAGTGTGACGTTAGAAACTGTGTAAACCCTCTACACCTGTACGTTGGGACACACACCGACAACATGAGGGACAAGCGTGTGCGTGGTCGCGCATCTCGGCTTCGGGGTTCAAGCAACCCATCTTCAGTCATGAGCGAGTGCGACGTTGTGACTGTAAAGAAGATGCTTGCGAACGGTGTGCGTGGTACCGAAATCGCAAAGCGATTCGGCGTGAGCCCATCAGCGATATGCCTGATAAACAGAGGAAAAAAGTGGAAACACGTACCGGAGGCGAAATCATGAACCAGGCACTAAAGGTGATATTCGGCGAGGTCATCAAACACCAGGAGCTCGCAGAGCGCACGGCGCGTGATGCGACACTGCCCACCGATGTGAGGCTTGAGCGTGTTAGCAAGCATGCCGGTGCAGCGCTGGCGCTGAAGCAAGTGGCGATTATTTTGCGCGGACAGATGAGGGCAAGCCAATGAGTGAATTTAGAGATATCCGCAGTCTTGCGGACAAGCTGGAGGATTTGGAAGATGCGGCGGACGACCTACATCGCACAGCAAGGCGTATGCGCAGGTATGACTGCTGTACGTCAATGCTCTCATACAGGGAACTACAGGCCCTCGCGCGTCGCGTTGAGGAAGGGGCGCTGAACGTAATGAACTACATGCGCGATCAGATTGACGCTGAAGAAAAAGATGGCCAGTGAACGCGTGCACGGCTAGGTTATGCACATGGAAGAGCTATCGGCGGACTCAATGAGTTACGCATGGCAGTGTAAGCGTTTCGGTAAGACATACGTGGACGCGTACAGTGCAGGTGTGATGGCCCATCGGGCGGGCCTTGGAATCAACTGCAGTTTGGCAGACAAGCAATATGCGGAAGCGTTTTGCGATGGGTATGCCGATGCGAAAGACGGTAAGGAATGGTGAAATGAATAAGAGCGAATTTGAAGATATGTTAGGCGCCCTGCACGCAATAGGCGATCACATTGATGATGTGGCAACCGGGTGCCACAGGTTGAGGGACATTGACGAAGCCATGCGTGTCGCGTTCCAGCGGCTTGCCGAACAGTTGGACTCAATCAATGACATCCTATCTCGTATCAACGAGAAGATTGACGAGTGAAAGATGCGAAATAGTACAGCGCTAGAGAGTACGCGTCGGAAACTGTCAGTCGTGGCCAAGGAGCGTAAGAAGCTCACGCACGACGAAAATGGGGTGCCCTACGCACCAAAGATGAACACCATTGCGAAGTACGCAATGAAGTGGGCCATCGTGCTGGAGGACGGATGGCTTGAATCACTGTACGCCGCTGGATTGCGCAAACGCTCAGTTCTGAAGCGTGGTGGCAAGACACTGTTCCCGGTCCAGTGCATCAATGACTGGGGCGAGATTGACACCGCAAGGCGTCTTGGGATGAACCAGTGGGCGAAGATTGATGTTGGCTCCCCCTCTCGGGTGGGCATGATTATCAGCGAGATTGATAAGGTTGCCTACTCACGAACGGTGGAGCTTGATGAAGTATGAATTCGCTCTTGTGGCTACTGGCGGCGGTGAGGTCGTATCGGTAAGCATGACGGCCGAGGAGGCCATTCACGCGGTATCAAACAGGTTTGAAGACGGAGAGGTAGAAATCAATGACAGAGCCTACATATTTAGGAGCAAGCAATCCTCAGTCCGTGGAGCAAGCCCTGGAGAGCTTGCATTGGCCGTACTCCGAGCCGCCGAAGGCAAAGCTAAGCGCGGCACTGGTTAAGGCTCACGCTGACTTTGGTGCACTTCTTAAGCAATCAGACAACCCGTTTTTCCGTAGCAAGTATGCACCGCTTGAGGCGGTGCGGGCGGTGGTAAACCCAGTGCTGGCTAAGTATGGTCTCTGCCAAGACCAGCGTGTACAGTTTAGCCGCGACGACATGACAATGCGATGCGTTACGCGCGTACGCCATGAATCTGGAGAGTACGAGGACTTTCTCACCATCCTCCCAATGGCGACATGGATGGACGCTAAGGGCGTGCGTAAAGAGCTCCCGGTGGACACACAGCAGGGTTTTGCGGCGGGGACCTACGCACGCAGGTGTGGACTGCAGTCCACGTTTGGACTTGCTCCCGAGGACGACGATGGGGAGTCTGCGGTGGGTCGCACGGGTAAGGCGGCGGACACAAACGATCCGGAGTGGGGGAACGCGCTTACGTCTACAATTCCGCTGCTTGACAGTCACGACATTGAGGCGCTGAAGGCGCACTACGCCAAGCTAAAGGCTTTCAACGGCAAGGTGCCTGGCGATCAACTTATGGCGGTCCTAAAGCCTCTCGGGGACCGCATTACACAACTAAAGGCGAAGATGATTCTGAAAGGAGACAAATAATGTCGCAAGTGGATATTAAAGCAACGGGTTACGTGAATTTCGTCAAGGAGGACGGCGGCAGAACTGAGTTTCTGCTCGGCCTGTCCAGAAAGAGGAAAGACGGAACATACGAAAAGGGAACCCTTTCGTGCGTGGCATGGAGCGACTGCTCCGGGTCTATCGTAAAGGGTGAGCGCGTTACCGTTGAGGGGTACGGGTTCCCCGAAGAATGGGAGCGTGATGGCAAGAAGCAAAGCAAATTCAAGGTTACCGCCAAGAAGGTTTCGCCTCCGGAGGAGCGCGAGGGCGGCGGCAAGCTGCCCGGTAAGAGCCCGCCTCCTGCGGCGAAGATTGAACTTGGAGACGATCCGTTTTGATCTACCGGGTAAGCGGCATGGACTATAACCATTGGGGCGTTAGCACCCACGTGGGCACCTGGTTCTTCAACAGCACGCTCCGCGCACTGGAGTTCACGAACATGTTCCATGGCATCCGGTGGCACATCAGTAGTGTGGTGAAGTAAGATGCTACCGACAGCATCAAAATCATCCTTGGTGCTGTCGGGCTGCACCCATTGGATTGACAAGCCCGCTTTTGTAGACCAATTCGCAGACACGACTAAGAGGGATATTGGCACAGTGTTCCACGCAGGGGCCGAGCAGTTGCTGCACGGCTCGCCCCTACAGGTCGCAGAAGAAGATTGCCGCAGGCAACTGCGGGCCATGTGGAAGGGAGACGTGGCTAGGCTACCCGACGCCAATCAGGTCGTTTCACGCATGCTACTTGCCGCGAGGGACTACCTTGAAGGAGCTCTTGATACACGGTGGAGTTTGCTCGGCACCGAGGTGGCCGTTTCTCTCAACCTAAAGACGGGAGAGCGGGCTATTCTTGATGTGTCCGATAGGGGATACCCGGGTGAGCCGGATACCCTTTACGGCACAGCCGACATCGTCGGCCTGAACAAATACGGCATTTGGATCGGGGACTGGAAGACCGGCAGCATAGAGACGGCCAGGGACCAAATGCTCTCGCTGGCCGCGATAATTGTTCCCCCTGGAGAGGGGGCAACCATATGCCCGCTGGCGCTATCCGAGGACTATGGAACCAAGAAATACAGCGTTAGCGACTTTGATGAATACGTGTCCGCCGATGAGATTGCTGAACACCTTGTTAGTATGCGCATCGCACTTTACCGGCCTCGGGTATGGGCAATACCGGGGGCCCATTGCGTAGCAATGTACTGTCCATACCTGTACAACTGCCAGGCCACCAACAGGGCAATAGAGGAGTTTGCTTGGGATGATAAAGCCCCCAAAGACAGATAGAGAAGCCTACGAGCTTTGCGTGAAGGCTACGGCGGCGATACGGGCCGCCAAATATTGGATGGAAGTATGCAAGGAGCACGCCCGCAAGGGCGGAACGATTGCGGGCGACGGGTACGAGTGGAAAGAGGGCGAAAGGGGGTTTCGGTGGACGAAAATAAAAAGCTGAACGAGGCAACCGCCGAGGCGCTAACCTTTGCGCGAGCGCACATCGCGCAGTGCCTGGTTGACCTAGAGGCGGCCATGATGCCCGACGACCCGGACCCCCTAGAGGTGTTCCGCCTGGCGGTGTACGCGGGCACAAGCCTGATGATTGCCAAGGACAGGCTTTCTGAGTTGGCTGGCGAGGCTACGGACTCCATGTCCGAGGAGGAGGTTGACGCGGCCGTAAAGCAATCGGACCTATGGATTGCAGAGGTAGAGGCCAGCTACGCGCAGAACTCGCGCACGGTGAATCGGATGGTTGAGGCCATTAGGCCGACTAAGGAGAGGGCAAATTAAGGGCTGAGGTTAGGTCCTCCACCGAGCGAATGACGTGGTAGGCACACCCCTGAGCTTCAAGGAGTGGACGAAGCTCCTTCTGGCTCTCCTCAAGGGAGCCAGTTTTGGACTTGAGCTCAAGGCCTATCAGCTTGCCCGCACACAGCACGAACATATCGGGCATCCCTTTACGGCCAAAGGTGATCATAAAGCCGGACTTCGTGAATCCAATCCCGGCGTTAGAGCGCCAAAATACTAGCTTACCTTCGGCCTCCAGTTTCTTCAGCCTACGGACCACACGGTCCTTAAGCAAACTTTCAGGAGTCGCCTTCGTCGTCCTCTTTGCCATTGCTACCAGCTAGCACGAACACCAAGAGCATGGCGCACAGTGGAACGATGGACAGTAGTAATTCACCCACATTAGGAGCGTAACATGTGCCGCAGAAGGGGCGAGACTTGGCAGGACAGGTTTTGGAAGAAGGTTTCCAGGACGCAGTCTTGTTGGGAGTGGACTGGATCCCTGACGTCAACCGGATACGGCTGTGTTCGCGTAGAGTGGAAACTTTACAAGTCTCACCGGCTCAGCTGGGAGATGCATAACGGGGCCATTCCAGACGGGCTGCACGTTTGTCACGCATGTGACAACAGGCTTTGCGTCAATCCCGAACACCTCTTCCTTGGCTCCGCCTCAGATAACACTGCGGACATGATGCGAAAGGGTCGCGGTAGCTTCGTCACGCATCACGGCGAGGACAATGTGGCGTCAAAGCTATCAAACGCGGATGTTTTAGAGATCCGACGCCTCGCCTCTGATGGCAAAATTAGGCAGGGGGATATAGGTGCGATGTTCGGCATATCGCAAGCCAAGGTAAGTCAGATAAAGCTAAGAAAAAACTGGAGGCACATTTGAGTACGCGAGATGACATAGTGTCCGTGTGTGACGGAATCAAAGAGATGTTGCTGGCCAAAAATGCAAATTATGGCGATTCAGCCACGGATCCCATCCGCATCTTTTCCAAGGCAAGCCCGGAAGAGCAGATTCTCTGCAGAATAGATGACAAGCTTAGCCGCATCGTTCGCGGGTCCGCTATGGGCGAGGACGTGATTGACGACCTGATTGGTTATTTGGTGCTGCTGAAAATTGTGAGGGGAAAGTGACGCGAGCTGAATTTGAAAAAAAGCACCCCGGCATGCTCGTTGAGGTAAAGCGGTACAATCGCTTTTTTGCCGCGACGGTGAACGTTGGCAAGTTTGGCACCGTGGTGGCCACACCGAACTCATGCGGCCCAGACGAGGCGCTTGACCACGCCTCTGAATTTCTTCTCTCCAGGAGAGAGAAGCTGCGGGTAGTAAAGTGAGTGAGCCAACCGAAAACGGGTGCCTTGAGAAGGGCTTCGGATACTGGGAGCCAGGTAAGCCTGGTGTGTACGAGGTATTTGACGCGGAGTGCGAGGCTGTGTGCGAAACCACATGCGAGCTTTACGCAAAAATTATCGTAGCCGCGCTAGACGCGTTCAAGACTGGAGACAAGTACGGTCACGACGAGTTTGAGATCGGCTTCACAGCTTTTGAGGCGGCACAGGCCCTTCTTTCCAAGCCGGTTTGCGGCAAGTGCGGCGTGCACCCCAAAAGTCTCTTGCACACGTGTCCTTACAGAACCGAGATTTACGACGACCAAAAAACACGGTGCAACTGCTGTGATAGCTGCATGGACGAGTGTGCGGGTGATGTATGAACAACGACACAAAGCCAGCCGCTAGCGCCGCCGTAAAGGCCTCTGACGCGTTCCACCGCCTCTCCGAGGCGCAGAGTGGTCGTGGACCAAAAGCGATTAGCACGGGCTTCCCGAGCCTGGATTACGGCATAGTCGGGATCATGCCCTCTAACGTCATCGTGATTGGTGGGCGCCCGGGGCACGGTAAGACCGCCCTGGCCAGCAACATCACAGAGAGCGTGATTAGACAGGGACACACTGTGCTGACATTCAGCATGGAAATGAGTGCGGACGAGCTTTTACGCAGGCGCGCAAGCGCCCTGTCTGGTATCCCAATGGACAGGATGATGCGACCGCAAGACCTAACCAAGGTGGAGCTGGACTTGCTCAAACCGCACTACAACTTTGACTCTAAGCTTTGGTATATTGACGACGAGTCATACCGGACCATTGACGACATCATTGATGTTACCATGGCAACGCGAGCGCTGGCTGATAAGGCTGGGTCACCGCTCAAGATGGTCGTTGTGGACCACGTGGGTCTTATCAGCGGGGGGAACGGCCAACCCGACGGGCGCAGACTCCTTATTGGGGAGGCCTCTAGGCGCCTCAAGGTGCTCTCTGGACGTACTGGGGTGGGGGTACTACTGCTAACGCAGCTAAACCGCAACGCGGCGTCGCGTGGTGGCAAGAAGGGCGGCGACATGCGCCCCGTCCAGACGGATATTCAGGAGTGTGACAACCTGTCACATGACGCGAGCGTCATTCTGTTTGTGCACCAGCCGTTTCAGTACTTCACAGAGAGCCCGACCAACGAGGCTGAAATCATCGTGGCCAAGAACCGCAACGGCTCAAAACTTGGGGCCATAAAACTCGGGTGGGATGGGGCCAAGACCAGGTTTGTTGATTACAGGTCCGCGCCCACGCTTCGCGTGGTGCGCTCTAACGAGGAGTTTTGATATGGGTCCAATGGAAGTTTGCCAGCACATCACCAACAATTTTGCTGTGTCAGCGGCCACGTACACAGATGATGAGAATGGTTATCTGTTCCATATTCAGGTTGATGGCGCCATTCAGTTCAGCTCGTTTTATGCATACGGAAAGGAAGACCTTCAGGGAGCCATTGACGACGTCACGTCGGTCCTAATCAAGATGGGTCTGGGATTCAAGGTGGCGGATGGACTCATCGCGAAGGAAAAGGAGGGCCCAACCCTGGACGAAGAGTTCCCCGTCCAGCCCAACGGCTTCAGGTTCCTTTGATTTCCGCGTCATTTCTTGGGCGCCAAGAGGCGGCGATCGCGGCGCAGTCCGCCGTATGCCATGCGCTCGTCATGGCGGGCATAGACGTTACCCATATGGGACTAAAGCTGGCCAAGACGCGCAAGCAATTCAACGATTACCGACAGGGGCACGACATGATCGCCCACGTCAACGAGACCTCTGTGCCTGTTGAGGTAAAGAGCTCGTCCCGCAGCTGGACAGGGGCCAAGGACTACCCAAGCTATAGGCCCCTCGTGTGCAGCCAGGCAACTGCAGACAAAAAGGGCATGGTGCACAACGGTGTGCTCGGAGTGGCTCATGTCCTCATCAGTCAGCCGGAGGCTGAGAGGCTTCTAGGAGATAAAAAACCAATCACCGGTGCGATGCTTGTCATCCTTCCGGGAACGGAGGTAATTGAGCGTGTCCCATGGAAAGACCGCACGCGGGGCGAGGACTACCTCGTCATCCAGTGCCGCAGAAAGGACCTTAGACCTTTTAGCGACCTTGTCGCCCACATCAGATACCTCGGAGGATACGAAGGAGAGGGGAAAGGTCCGGATGCAGCCTAATCACGAAAGAGACCTGCTCAGCATGGTCGCCAACACATTCACACCCGGTCGCACAAAGCACTTCATGCTGGCGCATAAAGATGGCGCATCTTTTGCTTTGAAGATTGTGGAGGGTGACATGGCCAACCCAACGAGGGATTGGTGCATGTCGCTTACACGGGATGAGTTTCTAAACCTGGTGGACGCCGTGCGCGGCGTGTGGAGGGAAGTCCGTGATGAATAAACCAACCGGCTTGGGCATGTGGATCGCCTTCGGCCATTTGGCCGAGAAGCGCTTTGGAGACGATTCGCAAATTGCAAATCTACTCACGGAATGCGGAATAAAGTGGGTGGCCCCCCGCGTGGGCGATGAGGGCTGGAACGATGTCCACTACACGCCGGAGCGGTTTGATTCCTTTACGAGGACCATGCACGGGGCCGATATCAGCGTTTACCCATGGGCGTACGTGCGGCCTACGGCCGATTTTACCAAATATGTGAACATTGTTGTTGCCGCAAGGGGGCGCGCGGATGGCTTCATCGTAAATGCAGAGGTGGAGTTCAAGGGCTTCCACGACAAGGCGGGCCAGCTGTCTCGCCAGATCAAAAACAACGTAGGCGACTTCTACGTCGGTCACGCCCCGCTCGCGTGGATGCCATATCACCGCACATTCCCATACCTGGAATTCGGCCAATGGCTGGACGGCGTCATGCCGCAAACGTACTGGACCGAGCTAGTGCGTGGGTCATACGCGGAGATGGTTAGCGGGTGCCTGCCGGAGTGGGAGCAGCTAGCCAAACTAAATAGCCATTTGGCGAAGAACTATGCGCCAGTTGGCTGCACGTACGGGACCAGCGAAATTAACGCCAAGAAGAAGCCGCCCGGGAAGTTCAAGGTTGGCGACCTGGAGCTGTTCCTAGACCGGTACAAGGATCTTGAGTGCGTAAGCCTTTACACACTTGAGGTGGCCCACCCGGATGCGATTGAGCTGCTAAAGCAGCGTGAGCGCAAGCGGGTAGCGGCATCGGTTACGCCGATACTCAACAACACGGCTCCGCCGTTTTATGAGTGGATCGGCGCCAACACGTGCGAGCCATTTTCAAGCATCTACAACCACAGTCTTGAGGCCGACGGGGTGCTAGGAACCACAATCACATCCGCTGGCGTGCTCAAGCTGGCAGCTGTTTACGAAAAAGAGTTCGGGGTGAAACCACAATGAACGGATCCCTATACGTCCACCAACACGGGCGCGGACTCGCATCAAGGTTTACCTTTGATGCGATTGTATTCAGCGGCAATAGGTCGGTTGGGGGCGCGGAAGTGTGCCTCTCATTCGCTCCATTTCGCTTCATCCCAAGCATATCCAAGACCGTCTGCGTAAATGGTACGTTCGCGTACAGCGTTAGTTGGCTTGGGCTCGTCAGGGGGGTCCGGTGGTACGGGACTGGATCCGCGGCGAGTGGAAATCGCTGAGATGCCAAAAAACGGTTAACATTTCAGCATGTACCCGCTGGGCCACTACGTGGCCTTCACCTTGTGTTTATTTGTGGCAGAGCTGGGGTGCGCCCTGGCCTGCCACTTCTTATTTCGGCGACACTGATCCGAACTTGATTCGCTCCGCGATGTCCGCGGCCAGGTTGGCCCTACGGAGCGCAGCGTCGTCCAGGAGCTCCTTTGCCTTGGTCACGTCTACCAGGCTCAGGAGCAGGTCAATGAGTCCCTTAGCGGCTTCAATCACGGGCACAGGTCAACTCGCGGCGGGGTCTCGCAGAGACCAAATTTCTTGTTCACCTGAGCGCGGCAAGCGCGCGATTCGTCCACACTGGATGACTTCTCCACGCAGCTAAGAAGCTGGGCGGAGTAGAGGGCCTCTGTGGATTCGGGGCTATGGGCCGGGACGCATCTGCTAAGTGAGGTGGCTGCGAGCAGCCACAGGATCCCAACAATTAGGGGGTGAGACACTTCCTTCACCGCCAGCAACACCGACCCGATAACACTATTCATTCCTGTGACTCCACCGCGGCCTTAGGGGCGAGGATCTTGCCGTCAACCTGAGCCGCCAGCCAGATGAGCGCCATCTCAAGATATTTGGATTCAACCTTGCCAAGCCCCACGAGCACCGCAATGGATGCAAAGGCCACCGCAAAGACGATGAGTCGCGGGGTATCAAGCTTCATAAGTAAAAGATAGGCCCTTATCTTTTACTAGTCAAAAACGCTAATAAAGTAGGCTTGATAAGATACCGTAGCGCGTAAGCGCGGCCGGCTCGCCGTGCTTGTCGGTCAATAGCCTGCGGGCGCCGTCGGTGGACATGGTAACGGTGCGCCTTTTGTGGTCTATGGAGGTGACGATCCCGACACCCCGCGAGTCGTCCTCGGGTCGCTCCCAGGAGCTGAAATACACCTCAAATGTAACAACTCCATTCGGGTCGGTGAGAATCATTTTACCTCGTCAAAAAGAAATAGCGGACCATTTGGCACATTTCGTGGAATATCACTTTTGCTCATCAAAAAGAAAGTAGTCGCTGATCTCGTTCATGATGGCCTCTTCAATCTCATGCTTGATGACGTTTTCGCCCGGGTCGTCGCTGTGCTTGTGTGCGCGAGCGTAGCCGCGAGCAATGCCACGCTCTATGCAATCGGAGATGAGCTTGTGGGCGTTTGGCCTCATCGGCAGTACCTGATCCGGAAGTTGCTGCAGTCGTTCACCCGGCAAAGCTCTGCCACATCGGGGCGGGTAAGGCACCGGCCAACATTGCGCGGGTTAATACTCGGGTGCATGACCGCAAACGGGTCCTCGGTGTGCTGCATACCCACAGTGTGCCCAAACTCGTGAAGCAGTGTAGACCACATCACACGCTCGCTTGGGATGTGGTGGGTCATGACGCTGACAATGACCTGACCTGTGAGATAGATGCCACCGGACGGCATCGTGGTGCCAAGCACGCCGCTTTCGTCAACAAGCGGGTTGTCCGAGTCCCTGCGGACCAGAAGCGAGTGCGAAAGGGACTTGTGAACCGCAAGGTTCATCGTGCTGCGGAAGTCCAGGTCGTAGACCATCTTAAGGAGGATCATTCCGCCGGTCTGGATGAACCACGTTTGAGCAACATCATCAATCACCAGGCGCTCGCGAGCCGTAAAGTCCACGTCAGCGTGGAATGTAATAAATACGGTCCCGTCCCGAAGTACAAACGTGTCCTTTGGCGATGTGAACGCGGACCGGCTGCCGTCCGGCTTGGTGGTCGTGACGGTGGTCTCCGTGCGATCCACCCGGGGGGAATTGGATCCACCAAACGCAAGTCCAGTGGCCAACACTGTCGCTAAAAATGAACAAATTACCTTGCGCATGCGAATTGCCTTTCTGAGCAGTTGAACACGGAACAGAAGTAAGCAATGTCCGCGCCATCAAGGCAGTCCCCGCGAGGCTTTACGGACATAATGTGCCCCACCTCGCTGAGGTGGCCAATCAGTCCCATTGAATGGCCCAGCTCGTGAATGGCAATACCACGGCAGCGACCACCTGCAAGGCAATCGCGGTCAATACAAATATTGTCGCTTCCAAAAGTGTGGGGAGTGTACCAGCCACCAGCATCAGGGCCACAGTAGTCAGCAACATAAACGCGCACTTCGCTGTAAATCGGCCTTTCCGTTAGGTCCGTGCCGGCCTGCAGGTTCCACGTGTTCATGGCTCCACGCATCACCTCTACACATGTGGAGTCGCAGGATTCATCAAATAGGATTGTACGTTCTTGCGTTTGTATAGCTGCGCATGAGATGTTCAGTGCTGAAACAATGACGGCCGTCAGGGCCAGTGTGGTTATGGTGCGCAACTTGTTGCGTGCTCTGGATTGTGTTTTCACGGTCGGCCTCACTGGCCCGTTTCTTATGCAATTGTCACGCCGGAGTCATCCGCCAGCGCTTGCATAATCTGTTGTCTCTGGGCGGTCCCAAGTGTACCGGCATGAAGCACCACGTTCCGGATTGAACCGGTAAAGTGCGCCGGGCCAGCGCCGAAGTATCTACCTATGGTGAGCCCGTCAATGGTGCATGTGCCGATGCTGCCGGTAGCGGTAACAGTGGTCTTGTCGTTCACCCACCATTTATCGCTTGTACCGTCGCCCTGTCCGCATGCTACGACAACCGTCCCAGATCCGGCAGTGGAGCCCAGCCCGCCAGATCCGCCATACATGTATGGGTTACGGGTGGCGCCGTCGCCGTTGTAAAACTCAATACGGCTTGCGGTGGCCGTGGAGGTGTCCAGCACAATGCCATTGGTCGTCGTGTTGTTGTACACACCAAAGACGGCTGTGGTCGTGTCGTAGCTTGTGCCGAAGGCTGAAGATTGCAGGTATGTGGAAGACCCGGACACAAAGTCCACCGTGGCCTTGCTGGCGTAAGACGAGTTAGATAGGTTTAGCGTTGGGCGTCTCGCGTCTGTCCCCATTGTGACGTTTCGCCCGTTGCCGCTTTGGTCGTACCAGGTGACCACTTTGATGGTGCTGGCGCCCTTAAAGGTTGTGGCTGTAGCCACATCAAACTCACCCGTCGCTGTAAAGCCGATGTCGGTCGTGGCGCTATCGCTTGCCCGCACGATGTTGCAGGCGGACCCGACGTAGCCGCTTATTAGTTTGCGTAGACCAATGGCGCACACGATGCCGGTGGTATCGGTGATAATCCCCGGGGCGAGCCCCCCGGTGGAAAAGTTTTGGCGGTACCTACCCCGCTGGCGCTGCCTCACGGAGCACCCGCACCACCCGCCGCACGGTCGTACACGTTGAACGGGCTAGAGATGTACCACTTCAGCGTCGCGGTACCGGTGGACGTGATACCCGCAACGGACGGCGTAGCCGTCAGGTTGACCCAATAGGACCGCTCTTCCCCGTTCGGGATAACCCAACCGGTCGTGGTTGTTACGGTTGCATCAGCGGCGCCGAGGAGGAAGTACACATCCGACCCGCCGGCAACTGGTACCACTTGAAAGGTGATGTAAACCTTACCGGTGGGGATGTCCGCAGTCGCAAGGCCCGTTGTCAGGCTTGTGACTGAGGTGGTTCCAGTGATGGACGCCTGTTGTACCTCGTACGGCGTAGCATTCGCCAGCGGAGGGAAGATTTGAAAAAATGACTTCTCAGCCGAGGTTGACATTTCCACATGTTACCACGCGGCACGCCTCTTGCTAATAGTGCGAATTTAGTTGCGTCATGGGCGCGCCAGTGGCACTATTCACTTACCGCCATTCGTCTAATGAAAGACCCTGGTAATTCGGGGGACGCGGGTTCAAGTCCCGCATGGCGGCCTGTGACTGTAGCTCAACGGTAGAGCGCCGGGATGTGGCCCCAGAGAAGCGGGTTCAACTCCCGTCAGTCACCCTACATCTCCATCTTTTGGGTCTTAGGCAGCTTGGTGGCCGACAGGTTGGATCCACCCGGTGGAGGCGGCTGCGCCCGTTGCTGAGCTTGGCTCATAGCCTCGTGATAGCTCTGGATCATCTGTACGTACTCTGGGCGGAGGGTGGGGTCCACTGGCGCATCCATGAGGATCCCCAGTTCCACCACCTTGCTCATCCCAAAGCCCCTACCGCTGGCCTTGGCGTCCGCCACGCCAGACATAACACCTTTCAGCAGCTCCCCGTACAGTGCGGGGTATACCTCCCGCAGGGCGGCTACCTCGTCCTTTGACGCCGACCCGTCACCCACGGCCTTGATGACCGATTGCGGGTCCGTAACGGCCTTCCAGGCCCTTAGCCACGCGTGCTCTGACATATCCAGGCTAGACGCCTTAGGCTGCGCCAGGATTGAAATAGAGCCAGTCTTTGACCGGTCCGCGGGTGCCATCTGGGCCAGATACTGCACGGCCTTCTCGCGGCTCTTGGCCATGTTGGCGGCGAGCCCCGGGTTTACGCGCGCCACCGGCGCGATGCTGTCGGCCATAGCCATCCACGCGCGCGGGGACGCCAGGCGAGAGAACTCCGCGCGGGCATCCTCATACTCCTTCATGTTGCCCATAGCCACAGCCCTGGCCCCAAGGGCCGGGCGAAGGAACTTGGTGGCAGACTTCTGGATCGTCTCGCTCACCTTGGAAACCATGGAATCCAGCTTCCCCGCGACGCCCATATCAAACATGGTGTTGCTTAGAGCCCGAGACATCTCGGACATCACAGCGCCCTTTGCCAGTGCGGCAGCGGCAGCGATGGGGTGACCGGAGGCTAGTGCCCCCGCAGCAAGGCTCGCATCCCCAAAGCCCACGGAGCTAAAGACCCCACCGGACTTTTTGGCAACCGATTCCACATTCAGCGCGGCTTGCGCCAGGCTGTCGGCCGTAGCCTTGGCCGCCACGGCGCCCATAAACTTTTCCGCTACCTCGGGCACGCCGGCCACACCGGCAGCACTCTCAAGGGCCGTACGCACCTCGCCGTCCAGCATGCCGACAACAGCCTTTGCCCCCGCTGACTTTGACGCAGACAGCTTATTGCGCACAGCGACAAAGCTTTCAAAATCTTTGATGCCAGCAATCTGCGACTCGGCTATCGCCTGAGCTTTAGACATTGGGGCGCCCTCAACGATCATGCGCTCGCCGATGCGGCCCTTTACCTGGGCCCAGTCCACCCCGAGGCCGTTGGCTTCTTTGGCTGCGGCCTTTACGGACTCCCCGAGACTCACAGAGGCGGACTTCGCGTTTTTCAGCAGGTCTTTGACCGACGTGGTGCCAGTCTCCTCCATTACGCGTTTAATCTGGCCGTATAACTGCTCCGTGCCGCCAGCTCGCTCGGTCATCTCCTGAACACGGCGCTCCGATACCCCCAGGCCGCCCAAGACCTTCTCCACCTGCTTCGCAGGGGCGTATCGTTCCGCGAGCTTGGCCGCTGCCGCGCTTGCACCCTCGGCAGCTACCCCAATGGCCCCACCGATGCCGAAGCCCCACAGGGCGCCGTGTGTGGCCGAAGCGAGGACGGATTCCACGGTGACCGGGTTGTCATGGAGGACAGCCCGAGAGGCGTCCATTGCGGTCTGAATAAGCGCACCCTCAGCACCGCCCCGGACAGCCATCTTCGTGCCCGACACGAGCATCTTGCCGCCAATGGACACGGCCTCAGGGAGCGCGCGCGCAGCCGCTCGCTCCGCGAGCGAACCAAGAGCCTCAACGGGACCACCCATGAACCCGCCAGCCGCAAACCCCGCAAGGGTGCCGGCAACGCTCGCGGCAGTGCCCTCCCTGGCGTCAATCCTTGCGACGTTGTCGCGGTATAGGTCTTTCGGGTTTACACCAGTTTCAGAGCCAACGGCGTAGGCGGAGGCGGCAGCTAGCGCGGGCTTCGCAGCGCCCAGCGTGAAGGCATCAATCGCGTTCTCGGCAAATGCCAGGCCGGGCGACGACTTCGCCGCCTGGGCCCGCATGAGCTCGTTGTGTACCGTGTTGGCAACCTCGGGAGAATAGTCCTCAGCTTGCTTGCCGCCTTGCATGTTGGCAGCAGCCTTTAGGTCGCCCTCTGTGGGGTTTGTCAGGGCGATGGTTTTACCATCCGGGCCCTTTAGGTATTTTTCGGCCATTACTTCACCATGGCGCGCTGAACGCCAGCCTTGGCGTTGCCGGTGTTTCCGCGCATCTTGTCCTCCATGATGTCCGCAATCTGTTGGCGCGTCATGGCGTTTTGCATGACCGCGCCCTTTAGCTCTTTCTGGACAATGCCCACTGTGCCAGAAACAGCCTTCTGGCGCACCTCGGTGTCAGTGGTGCGCAACTGTGTCCCAAGTTCCGTCCATGTAGGGTTCAGCTGTGAACCGATGTCGGCCATGTACTTCATGTCGTCGGTTCGCAGCGTTCCGAATGTATCCGTAGCATTGGCAAGCGAAACCCTGTTGGCCATGCCGACTAGAACCCGCGGGGCGATCGCCCTCTCGTTCAAGAGGCCAGCTTCACGCAGGCGCGTAGTCAGATCGTTGGTATTCACCTTTGCGGGGCCAGCCCCGGCAATAAGCGATTCCACAAGTCCAGTCCTTCCGCCCTTCATGTACGCGGCAGAGATGTCCTCCTTTGGGATACCCGTGGTCTTTGATGCCTTTTCAAACATGCTGTTTAGCGTGTCATACTCGGACCGTAGCGCCCTAGCGGTGGTGTACGCCTGGCGAATCTTGGAAACGGTGGGGTGTGTATCTGCCTCCGAAAGGCCTTTGGATATGGCTCCAACTAGTTCCCCGTATTGCTTGCCGTTCCCCTCGCTTTCAAGTTTGGCCTTTGCTTTGGCGTATGCCATCCTGGCGACCGTGCCGGTGTCGCCCTGGCTAAGCAGGTCTCCGCGGGCTGCAGTGTAAACCCGATCCGGGTTAGACTTGGTCTCTTTCCAGAATTTGGGACTCGCCAGTGCTGCGCCATAAGACCCGTATGGGTCCGTTTCGCCCTTGTCCGGTTTGCCTTTGGGCGCAGTAGCTGCAACTGCTCCACCTTTCCTACCTGGCACCTTTGCGGCACCAGCGGAAGCGGGTGCGCCTGTTGCCGCCGCAAGCGCGGCAGTGACGCGCTCAGCAGGCATGCCAGCCCTGACCGCAATTGTGGCCGCCTTCTCCGGGTCTCCGCCGCCGAGCCTTAGAAGTTGCGCACCAACCTCGCCAAGCTGAGCGGCCTCCTGTTGGGCCGCCTTCTTGTTGTTGTAGTCGGCTAGCCGGGCGTCCTGAATGGAGCCCTGGCGGAACGTCTGCTGACCGATCTGCATGTCAATTTTGCCGCGATCCTCTTGGATCTTCCCAACGATGGCCATGGCGTTGTTTTTGGCAGTCTCGGACTTTAGACCGTGCGCCATCTCCTCAATCTGCATCGCTGCAACGTCAAGTGCGCTTCGGCGGTAAAGCTGGTCGCCCAACTGTGCGTCGCCAGCGAGGGCGCGGTATTGGCCAAGAACCGAGTTCATCGCGTCGTAGGAGGACTTGGCCTGATCAAGCTTGAACCGCTCCTTGTTGAGCTGGTTGTTGACCAGGTCCTGGGTCGCCTTGGCGACACCTAGGTGGTCGTCACTAACCAGGTGCATTGCGACCATAGACTGGTATGCGATGCCGTCCTTCATGTCCGACCAGAATGAGCCGCCCCTCATGTTCTGAATCCGGTCTGCGGCCTCCATAAGCTTCGGGGTGAATTCATCAATAGCATCACGGCGCCTCTGGTAGTCCGCCATGGATTTAGAGAGCATCCCGCTTTGCTCTTCGCGGTTGCGCTTGTACCAGTCTGCGACCTGCTTTTCCTCTCGCGATACAGCCTCACCCTCCGACATGGCGGAGGCGGCCTGAATGGACTGGCCCTGGTGCATGTTACCCATCGCCCCGGGAGCCATACGCTCCGCAAGGCGGTCTTCTACCTGCAGCGCTCCGCGCGGCCCAGTGGGCGCCGCTGGGGTGGCGACGATTGTGGTGTCCACCACCGACGGATCGTCGTTCTCTGGCTGAACCTGGTTTATCTGGTCCAACTCACCGGGCGCGTACTTGCCGCCGCCGGCCGCCGCTTCCGCAGCTGTGCCCTCGGCAGTGGGTTCACGCATCTTGGCTTTCATGGGATCCGTGTAAACGTTCCCGGGCTTACCGGCGCCCTGAACGCCATACTTCTGGATTGCCTTAGCTAGAAGGTCATCAAAGTCTCCCATTTAGCCACCTCCCGCGTTTGATCCGCCGCCGTATTCACCCGGCTTAGGAGGGGTGGGCCTAACCCACTTGGACCCATCCCAAACGTACCCGTAGCCCGGGGGCGGGCCGCTCGGCGTGGATACCCCGTCGTAGCTACCTGGTGGGCGCTGTCCGCCTCCGCCATACTGCGGAGGCATACCACCGCCACCGAACTGCGGTGGGCCTCGTCGCGGGTCTGGGCGAGCCATGGTCCCGCCCATACCCTGGTATTGCTGTCCAAACGCCGGGGGACGCTGAGCCTGCGGCGACCCGTTGAACGACGCCGCTGCCGATTGCCGAGCCTGGTTAGGATTGAACATTTTGACCCCTGATCCTCTCTAGTGCCTGCCGGGCGAAGTTTTTGATGTTCTCCATATCCTCGGCCGAGTTGTCCAGATGCTCCGCATCAAGCGCCTCGCTGTCAGGAGTACCATACTCACCGACACGCACGGAGCGTGCAGCCTCCTCCTTGTCAAGGCGAGCCAGCGCGTTTAGCGCGTTCACTACATGTAGTGGTTTCACTGCCATCGGATGCTCGCCGTCTGCCCGTATGGGTTTTGTTGCTGTGTTGGTACACCGTCATACGTGCCGCCTCGCGGCGCAGCCATGCCGCCACCGCCAAAGTTTGCTTGCGGCTTGAAGTTGGTGGCTGCCGCCAGGTTTGTGCCGTAAATGCTCCCAGTCATGCCGTCTTTACTGCCGTAGTAAACTGGGGTGCCGCCCATGCCGCGGCGCACGTTTTGCTGCTCAGTGGTGCCGGTGTCCAGATCCTGGAAGTTGCGCCAACTCTCGCGCACGTCACCAGTGTTCTGCTGAAGCTGTCCAACGTCCCTGCTATTGTATTGGGCTAGCGCCTGGCGGTTGTACGTGTTGTCGTTGCCCCAGGCGCTCATCGCTGCAGCGGCGTCCCTGCGCTCCTTTTCTTCGTACCCGCCGCCCGTACCCATCATGCTCCAGTCAACGGCGCCCTCGCTACCGGATGTGGGGCCAGACGTATAACGTTGCTTCGCCACAGCGTTGGGGTCGGTGTACCCGTAGCGAGCTTGATCCTGCCACGCCGAGTTATTGCGCCCGCCCGATGCGCCGGCCCCAGTTTGCTGCGCCTCTGTCATCTGCTGCGCAGCCCAGTTGGACCGGTCTTGCTGGGCCCGGTCGGCATCCGCCTTGCCCTGCAAAGCCTTTTGCTGAGCGGCATTGTAGTCCGCCTGTGTGGGGTTGACGGTAGCCGCAGGCACAGGATTCTGCGCCTTGCCACTGTTTACAATGGCGCCGTTCCCGTACGAGTTCGCGAAAGCTTGCTGATCTCTAATGGACATCATGGTTATGCCCCCGGGTAATCGCCGCTACTTGTGCCGTTGCCCTTGCCTTTGCCCTTCTTCTCTTCGCCATCAATGACCTCGGCGCCCTGGCCCACGATCCCGTTGACCGTCCCCATATAGAACGCCTTCTCCCGGTCACGATCCTTGCGGGCAAGATCAAGGTTGCCGGACTCAAGGCCCTTATTGAAGCGGTCACGCTCAAACTGGCGAGCTACGTTCATGCCCTCAATGGTGTTTTGAGCATCCGAGCGGCGAGCCCTGATGTTGCCCTGGTACTCGTTGATACCAATGCCCTGGCCGAGAGCGTTTTGCGCCAGGCCCTGCGCCTGTAGACCCTGTCCGAGGGCTCCCATGCCCATCTGGCCGTAGCCCATGCCGATGCCACGGAGGCCCATAGACTGACTGGCGAGCACCCCGCGGGCAGCGGCCATCTCCTGCGCACGCATGGCAGCCGTGTCCATGGAGTTGTCTTGCTGGGCCATGGCGGTGTTCTCCATCGCCCTTCGCTGGGCGGATGCCATAGCGCTAGCGCCACGTGCTGAGCCGGCCTGTGAGATTTGTTGCGCCGCAATGCGGTCCATGTTCTTTTGCGCAAGCATCTCAGCTTGCGAGGGAACCTTACCCATGGCGGCATCCTGCAGGAGCTTTTCAGCCCCAAGGTCATCGGCGCGACCCTGGAACGCGTCGTTTTTCGCAAACATACTGTAGCCGAGCCCAGTGCGCTCGTTGGCCGTGTTGTTGGCCATACGCCGCTGATCCTCAGCCATGCCGAGATACTTCGTGTTCGTGCCGGCCATGCCGCCGAACTCGTAGTTATCACCGGGCATGCCCTGCTTGTACTCGCCGGTGAGCGGGTCAATGTCCGTCCAGTTACGCTGACCGTCAACACCAGCGTTGATGCCCATATTGAGGGCACCCCCGAGGATGCCTCCGATAAATCCGCCTGCTGACATTACGATGTGCCTTTCTGAGACGTCCCCACTAGAGGAATACCAGGTTTTTCGCCCACCTGCACTGACAGGTCAATCACCTTGACCGGCGCGGTCTCGGTTGTGAAGTCAAAGGCGTCAATGGTGTTCCATGTGGCAGAGCACGACTTCGCCAGCACGATAAAGCGCTGCGCGCTTACGTTCTCGGTAGGAGGATTGTAGTTCATGAACTGGGGGTAGGTGTTTGCGTTACCCGCGATGGTCTTGTATGCGTTCGCGGCCGATGAGTTGTAGTTCACGAAGGTTCGGAACGATATGGCCTGATTAGAGCTCTCGCGTGCCAGAAGTGCGATAATGTCGTAGACTCGCACCTTTCCTGATGGGCCAGTTACGCGGATGTTTGCGCTATCAAGGCGCATCTGAACCGGCGAGCTCAGTTCGGTAATCTCGTCCCGGTTATACCAATCGGATCCCGTAACGGCGGACCCTGTGGCGGTGGAAAGCTCCCCGCGAAAGGAAATGGCGCCGATGTATCTGTTTGCCGACAAGCAAACCAGGGACGGGGTTCCGGGGTCGGAGTTTACCGCCAGGCCGCCCATAATAGGGCCTGCTCCGTTGTCTATGAATGTGGTCGGCGAACCGTCTGCCACGCTGTAATCGCCATTTACGGCCCACACGAACCACGTATCGCGAACGGTGTCGTAAGCAACGATTGACGTGTTTGCCTCAACATTGCTGAAGGCGACTCCGTCGTTTGACCCTATTTGGCTGGAATACTTGTACGCCTGCACAAGTGTGTATATGTAGCCTGTATATGGGTGGTAGACCATGTCCATGGTCTCAGTTGGCGAGGCCCTGTCTGACACCTCCTGATCGCCGTAGTCCAGCCACCGCCTCACGCGCTTGCCGACCCACGATGCACCGTTGCCGGTTATCGCCTCAATGCCGCGACTGGTGCGATAGAAGATCCCAGTGGGGGACACGCACGAGCCACGCTCGTGAATCGGTCCGTACCCATCCACGACCACGTACGGTATGGAGAACTCGGTTCCGTTTCCGCCGTTCTCCGGGGGACCATCGCCCTCAATAACCGCGACCATGTCGCGTTTACCGATGTACAGCTTTCCGCCCCAACTCTGGAGCATGGTCACCGGGCCCGTACCAAACGGGATCTCTATCTTGAAAAACGGATTGGTCCACGGCTGCTCGCCGAGGATAAACGGGGACGAGTACCATATGTTCCCGTACGGGTCTCCCCACACGATGCGATCCTTGTACACGCAGGCCACGTTACTGGCCGGCGGTACGTACCGGTCAAGGGCAGATCCGGTAACGCCTGGTTGACGAAACAGCTGCGTTGAGACGCTCAGTGTGGCGTCGGCGATGGCGTCGTTATACGTATAGAACCCGTTTCCGGCGCTCGTCATGACCCTGGTGCTAAACGCCGGATCGCTTGTGCACAGCAGGTATGGGATTGTCCCACCGGTTTTTGTGCGGTACACATCAACGCGCATGTTGTAGTTTGTGCCTGCCACGCTGGAGCATCGGGCAGTTAGTGTGGGAGCCAGAACCACCACACTCACGTCGTCGCCACCAACACCGGTGGTGACTGAGGAGAGCGTGGTAACCCTTGAGTAGGCCACGTTTCCGCGGTCATCCGAGGCCACATAAACCGCATAATAGATATAGCTGCCCTGGGCGAGACCCGTACCGCTAGTATTAAGCGCGTTGGCTATCTGCGGGATCCCAAAGACGCCAAGCTCCCCCACGCGCGCGCCGTCATCAAAAAGCGGGTATCCGCCGGCTGATACGCGAAGACCGCCCGGGCCTGGCATGGAACGCACCGTGTACGGTGTGGGTGACAACTCAATCGCGTGATAGGAGGCAGAGCCAGATGAGTTTTTGCGTCGCAAGCAATACCAGAACGTCTTGAATAGGCTCTGGAATGAGAACTTCGTCGCCACAGTCGTGACCGTATCAACGGCAACACAGTGGTTCTGAAAGTAGTTGGTGGTGGCAATGGGCGCGCCGGACGTCTCTTGGTCAATAATGGCGGACAGCTGCCACATTTGCTCACGACCTGATATCGGCGTTGAGCTTGATGTCTGCAAGATGGCGTGCTCGGTCTGCACACCTCCCGTCGCATAGCCGTAAACCGGGAGGTAGTAGTAGTTCCCGTCGCTGAACATGTTTCCAGATGGGAGCCACCCGTACACCACGGAGCCGGCGGCAAGTGTAATTATGCCAGTTGTGAGAGTGGCGCTCCCAAGCGTGGTCGCAGCGGTGCCCGTGACGGCTATCTGCACGGTTCCAGACTTACCGCACCCAAACACGCGGTTTGTTCCGCCGGTGGCGGCTACCGCGGTAGTTGTGTCGCTTTGGAACGTGTTGTCAGAAATGCGGTACTTCGCGTGCCTTGCGAAGTTGGTGGAGTCTGTCCCTGTAACGATAAATTGTGCGGTGCTTGGTGCGCCAGCTGTGGCGCCGTAATCGTACGAACAGGCATCCGGGCTAAAGTTTGCGGGGAAAGCCGTGTTTGCAACCGAGGCGATTACCGCCGCGCTGCTCACGGTGTACCGGTCCACGAACGGGGTGCTACCGGACGCGGCACTGACCACATACGCGTTGCCGGCAATGCAGACCATTCCACGGATGGCCCGCTGGGTCTGGGTGACGCCGGTTCCGGCCGCGAACACGGCCGCACCACCCGTGTTCAGTTTGTAGTACGCCTTTATGGTGTACGTGTCGGTTACAGACTTGGTGGACACGTAGCAAAAAACGAACACATCGTCTGTCGTCACCCCGCAGTAACCCATCACATCCGTAGCGGAGCCGGCGGCCTCGGTGCCGGTATAGACAAGGTTACCGGTGGCGCGCTCAAAAATGGAGATAACAAACACGCCGGCAGACCCGCTAACGGTCGGGCGCAGGTGGAACATAAAAACGTAGTTTTCACTCGCGCACGATCCGCATGGTCGCTGCGCGAAGTTGTCCCCGCCGAGCTGAACACCCTCCCCGCTTGACGCAACCGAGGTGACCCCAAACCCAGGGGCGTACCCCTTAGCAAAGTGAGGGGTTGTTGTGCTTATGCTGCTAACCCTGCGCGCATACGGAAACCCGCAAAACACATTGCTGGTGTCAATGTAGTTGGACGCGTCAACGAGCTGGCGCGGGTAAGACGTGTTGGCTGGGGTACAGATGCGCTGAAATCCAGGGCGCATCTCAAGCTCGCCATCGTTCCGGATGTGAGCGTTCACCGCCACGGTAAGGCCGCTGGACGGGTCAACGGTATACTCGCTCTCCGCCTGGTTCATACCTGAGCGAAGGTTGACGCTAATAAGCCCCTTATTGATGACCGGATCTTGCATTAGGGCATGGCTCCATAAGAGGTCTCAATCCGCACGACGACCTGGCCGGCCGTGTTTGACCTAAGTGTGAGCGTGTTTAGGTCGCTCTGCGACGCCACACGATTCAGGCTGTAGGTGTTCCCGACGCCAACCCAATCAATCGGATACCAGCGCACCGCCGAATTGAGGTTGTGTTTGATCGGATAGTTTGTGGACGCCGCCACCGTTAGCGTAAACTCAACGGCCGTAACGTTGTCGCGAGCGTTGCTTTCAAGCACGGTGATGCGCTCGGATAGCGCAGACAGGGCAGCATCCACCTTTGCGTCTCCAGTGGGCGTGGGCGCACTGTTACGCTGGCGCCTAGACTTGGCCACAGCCCCAGCGGTATCAAACTGGCGGAACGTGGTCACGCTACCACCGGAACAAGGCCGACAAACTGGTAGAACTCTATGTTTGCCCCACGGATGCGGTACGCGTCCGCTGGGCCGGTGCCTGGCCATATGCAGCGGGCCTGCGCCAGCTTGTTGCGTGATATGCGGCGGGGGTGCCCAAGGTCGCGGGAAGCCATGCGGCGGATGCGCTCCTCCATCTGGTTCTTCTTTTGCACCAGGATGCCCGGAGACTCTTCGCGCTTCACCTTTACGTCAATGGCCGCCAGGACGACGACAAGCTCTTCCCAGCCGTTGATGCCGTCAAAGGTGTCCCCGTCCGCGGATAGGGCTGTAGGAAGCGGGATGTACTCAATCTTGAGCGGGAGAGAGCCGGAGGCCTCGCGGTATAGCTGTCGGTCGCACTCCTGCATTGGCTGCAGCATGCGCCATTGTGTGGAGTTGTCCTGAATATACAGGTTACGGATCTTATAGAAGTTGCCCGCGGTGACCAGGGTGGTGAGCGGGTAGATTCCGGTAGAGATTGGCGTAGGGGTAATGTTTACCGTTGTGGCGTAGTAGTCCTCTGGACCCTCGTTCACAAGTATGTCGTGCACCGACCGGATGGCGTCGTTTATCAGTCCGGTAAGCTCCGAATCTGACACGTGATCATCGGACTCAATGTCCGCACGTTGGCGGACACGGGTGCGAAGTTGTGCGAGCGTTTGCGTCAGTGCCATTTTTGGTTATTGTACTCGGTTTATCTGGCTAATTCATAAACTGGCAGTTACAGGTTATTTGATGCCCCAGAAGGTAAACAAGCTGTCCGTTGAGTTTGTGGAGGATCGCTCATGTCCAGAACCGAACACCGGGTGTTGGCTCGTGTATCCGAATAGGCACGACGGGTACACCGTGTGGAGCTTTGCTAAGAACCAGATCCTTGCCCATAGGGCTTCATGGATCGCCCACTTTGGGCAAATTCCAGAAGGTCTTTTTGTGTGCCACAGGTGCGACACTCCGGCGTGCGTGAATCCGGGTCACCTGTTCCTAGGAACACACACAGACAATATGGACGACATGGTGTCCAAGGGTAGGCAGCCTAAAACTCGTACCTTTGGAGAGGATAACGGCCGCTCAAAACTGAACCCAGAGCAGGTAAACAAGATACGCGAGATGCGAGGCTCACTGCGCCAGCGCGAGATTGCCAAGATGTTTGGCGTAACTCAGGCGATGGTTTCCAAAATACAACTTGGGCAATTCTGGAAATAAGAGCGTGGCCGGGGTTGCGCCCCGGCCACGAATTGTAAGCTAATAATCGGCCTTACAGGCCTTCATCAGCATTTTGAACGCCCTCAGCTTCTCCGCCGTTGAGCCCGCAGATTCAAACAGCTTCATCGCCTCAAGGCCACCATCGGACTCTTCGTCCTCCGCAGGATCCATGTCTTCCGACTCTGGCTCCTCCGCTTCAAGATCCTCGTCCATTTCTGGAGCGGCCTTGCCGGCTTTCGCCTTCTTGGCCTTTTCAAGGATGATCGCTAGTCCGCCGGCCATTAGTCCTGCTGCCCAAAGACGAACAGGAGCCGGAGGACTTCGTCCACGACAACGTCACCTTTAGCTGCCGCAGCGTTTTCCGTGGCTCGGGTCCAGGTCTCAATAAGAGCCGTACCCGTGCCCGCAAGCGTGACGGTCTTGATTTCGCAGTCACGCCCGATGGCATCAACCGCGGTTTCAACCGTTCCGCAAGCAAAAAGCAGCTTGTTTCCGTAGTTATTGAAGGTAACCGTGTACTCGCCTTCGTCCGAGCGGGCGATGCTGGTGATTCCGGTGCCTTCGGTGATTGTGCAGTCAGCGCCGTTGGTTCCAGTGGCCGAGCATGCGACCACCATCACGTCGGGTGTAGCGCCCCTTACGGGGAACCGTGCTCCATTGATGCCAGCCATGTTACAGGCCCCAGCTCGTCAGTTGGACGTTTGGCATCGGGTTGCGGCACGCAAGCTCTGCATAGCTCACGAAGCGCGTTTGGAAGGTGTCCGTGGTTGTGCCGCGGAGCATTTCCAAGCTATCCCAATCCTGAAGCTGCGGAGCCTTACCGAGCGAGTGAAGCTCAAAGACTCCGACATCAATCAAGAACGCCTTGTTGCGCGGGCAGAACGGATCCGCCATCACTTCAATCGCTCCCGACTCACCCTCAATGACAACCTTGCCGAAGCCGGCCGTCGCAGTCCCGCCGCCGCCCTGGTAGACGATCTTGGGGCTGAGCGAAGACTTCTTCATGTTGGCGAGGTCAATCGGATTACAGACGAGCGTCTTAGCCGACGTCGCGCCCTGGAAGGTGCTTTGCGCCGACGCGTCAACAACCGCGTCCGCCATGTCCCACCCGCTGTAGCTGATGCTCTGGCCAGCGAGGCGAACGGGGTCCGTGGTTCGTGTGAGGCCGTTGAGCGCCGACGGGGAGGTTCCGCCTTCCACGTACGCGCCGAGCCCGACGATGTTCACAACAGCCGAACCAGCTTGGTCGCCCGAGCGAACAAGGAAGTCGTTGCTCGTAAAGCCAGTGAGCGTACCCGTGAACGTCACCGTGCGGGCCCGACGGTCAATGCTGGTGATGACACCTTCGCCAGTGCGAACGGTCGGGCTGGTGCCCACCGCGCTGACGGACTTGCAGGTCATACCGAGTTCAAAGTGGTTCATGTTACCCGGAGCCGCCGCGGTGCCAATCGTGGCAACCTGGCTGCTTAGCGAGTAGAGCGTTCCACCAAGGACACCGTCGCCAGTGCCGAAGAGGTAGGTTTCAAGAACGGACATCTCGGTCATCGCCGCGCCACGGGTCTCGTTTTCCCAAAGGTCAACGAGTGCACCGCCACCGCGCTTCGTTGCCGCCTTGAGGGCTTCGCCGCTGATTTCCACAACGCCGTAGTGCGACTTGCGGGTGAGGGTGAACTTCTTGTAGCTACCCTGAACCACGTTGGTGATCGCTGTGCTAAGAACAGCCGACGAACCCTGCGGGTTCGCGTTCTGGAGGGCAACGATCTCGTTCTCGCCCTCAAACGTGGTGACCTTCTTAATCTTGTTATAAAGAGCGAAGTTCTTTTGAAGAGCCTTAGGGAGCTCCCCGCCTGGATAAAGAGTCTTAAGTACTGCGGCGGAGCCGCTAAGTGATGCTGCTGCCATGTGAATTCTCCGGTATGCGCACTAGGGCGCGTTATTTTGATTTGCGCTGAACGGCGTTCGCGACCCTGATCGCGTGCTCCCTGCGCTCGTCATCGGAGAGATCCAGCAGGTCTCTTGGACTCAGCCGGCGCTCGCTCGCCACGTCGGCGGTGATGGTGCGCGGTTTCGCTACAGGTTGCGGCTTGGTCGCCACAGGGCTTGGAGCAGCCTTGCTCGGCTCACTGGCACGCTTCTTGCCGGCCACTCTGTTATAGCGCTGTTGTGCCCTGTACTCAAGAAGGGTGACGATGTCGTCAATCCCAAGCTCCTGGCCCGTCTCCTGGCGATACTGATAGGCAATCTTGTCGCCCTCAAACACGAGCGCGCTTGGGTCATCCTCGTACATGGACGACAGGTGTGGGCTAACCTCCGGGTTTAGCGCCAGAGATGTGAACTGCTGGAGGACGGTGCTCCGGTGGTGCTCCTGCTGCTCCTCCTGCGCCTTGCGCAGGTAGTTCACGCGCTCTTGCTCCTGCTGCTCCCTCCAATTGCGGATGCGGGCAAGCTCGTCCTCTTGTTCCTGCACACGCTTGCGTAGACGGCTCTCAGGAGTGTCCTCTTCGGCTAGCGAAAGGAGGAACTCTTCGGGGCGAAGGCCAGACTCGCGGATGGCCCTGGCGGGGTCTTTGCGCAGTAGGTCAAGGTAGGCGCGCTCCTGCTCAATGCGCTGGCGCTCCTGCTGGATCTGCTGTTGCTGTTGCTGCAACATGGCCTGCTGCTGCGCCAGGTCTCGGGCAGCGGCTTGCTTCTGGGTGATCTGCATATCTCGGCGCTCTAGGAGCTTTTGGAGTTTCTTAGCCTTCTCCTCAAACTCGGTGCCGGTGGCAACCTCAACCTTGGGTTTGGGTTCGTGCCCATCACCAAACTCCTCGGCGATGGCCGCATCAGCCTCATCCATGGCCTTTTGGCGCGGATCCTCGCGGCGCTTGCGCCCTAAGACGTCGTCGGCAATCTCATCCGGGTCCGTGGACGGCTCCGACTCCTCAGATGTGTCCTCGGGCTCTACCTGGGACAGGGCCTCTAAGGCTGCCGCCTTACGCGCGTCATCCGCATCGGATTCAGAGATTTCCGCTGTTTCTACCTGCTCAACTTCGCTTTGATTTTCTTCCATGCGCATAGCCCCTCCCTTGGTGGGCTATGCACATACTTAGCACATCACTGCAAGTTACATGCCAGGCGGCATCATAGGCGGGCCAGCCGGAGGAGCACCCTCAGGGACTGGAGGCGGACCCATCTCGGGAGGACCCTGCATAGGCATACCCATTTCGCCAGGCGGAGGGCCCACAGGTGGGCCCATCGGCGGACCGGGAAGTGGTTCAGCCTTGCCAAGGCCGCCCTGCAGCGCAATAGCGTCGTCAATGTACCTGGCCAGGATGGCGACGACCTCTTCATCTGCGTTGTCCCTCACGCGGTAATCGTTGATGTAGTCAGTTGTAAGCTTCACAATTGTCTTCAGGTCGTCAAACTGCAGCGGAGGCAGGTATTTCTTATGTTTCGCCATATAAGCGAGGTTTTTGCGGATAATATCCTCGGAGCTGGTGATCATATCGGCCTCGCCGTCCAGGTCTGGCACCTCAAGTAGGCGCAGGTACGACTTGGGGCTAATTAGGCCCTCCGCTCGCAGGCGCCCGAGCTCTTCCAGGCGACCGCTGAACGTGCGCGACATGTGGGACACCGGCTGAACCTGAATTACGAACTTTTTGCGGTCCAAAAAGACATCGTCAAAGTCCAGTGTCTCCATGGTGCGGTAGCCAGCCCCACGGGCGAGCGCACGGATGCTTCCACCACGCTTGCGGATGCGCGTGCACTCATCAATGATGAGGTCCGCGAGGTCTTCCATCGCGTTTTCGTAGCTACGATGTAGCATCGCCTGTCGGGCAGAGCCAGCATCCTGCCAACGCTCCATTGCCGCGCCACTAGCCTCGCGCATTTGGCTCGGGAGCTCGTTGCTAGCCTCAAAGCCGGACACACCGAAGCGGCTACGCATGCGGGAAACGAGCCCGTCACGCTCCCGATACTGGTCGGGGTGAATTGGGGCTGGAATCCAGTCCCGGACCGCGGCCGGGCCGATGTCGTCGGCCTCAATGATGGCGCCTTCCACGTCATCCACGTGGCTAATGTTGATTCCGTTGCCCCTGCGGGACAGGATGCGTGGTACCGCAAGGTCGGAGCACAGGTCAATGCGCCGGCTCATCTTGTCGTGGGCCTGTTGCGCGGGGAGGATCTCCTTTACCGCACTGTTCCCCCACACGCCGGCCAGTGGTACGCCGAAAGTCATGAACGTAAACGGGAATCGCTCTGACTCATACGGCTCATCAAGGAGTGTGCACCCCTTGATCCAGATGACATGGCGGCCATCCTTGGCCTTGGGGCCGCTGGGAAGGTGCCAGACCTCCCACACTGTAACCATGTACGTATCGGTCTCGGTGTCCAGTTGAAAAAACTCATCGTCCCCCACGGACGAGGACTCAATCGCCGTGCGGCGGGCATCAGCCTTGCCGTAAAGAGTATCGTCTTCCTCGCCAAACATCTCAAGGAGAACGAACCGGTCAACGTCTGAGCGCTGGTAGACGCTACGGGGGCTCGCGTGGCGGCCCTCTACGCGGTCAACAAACAGGAATCGTGGACTAACCCGCTCAACCACAACCTCGTATTCGCTATCCGATCCGCTCTGGCGGCTTGATACCTTGAAGGCGCCCGTGCCAAACACCAGGCAGTCCATGCCCGCCTTAGGCACGCACAGTGCGTGCACCTTGGCCTGTGAGAACACGCCCTCCACGAAGCGGGACAGGCCCTTCGCACGCTCAAACTCGTCATAGGACGCATCGGAGGCGATGATCCCGGGAACCACGCGGTTGCGGAACACCTGCGCATGCATGGTCTCCAGGGTCGCAGCCATCTCGTTGATGGTCAGATCTGACCCGTCAATGCTGAGCTCCGACGTCATGTCGCCATAGGCGGACATGTCTTGGCCCATCGCCCGTGCGTACCGCGCGTAGTTGCGGTACCGGCCGGCCTGGTCGCGCTGCATCTTTTGCACGAGGCTATCTAGGACCTCGTGGGGCTGAAACCCGAGCTCCTTAGAGCGCCAAAACTGTGAATTGCTGATTGTGGGAGTTTTGGACTTTTTAGAAGCCATTGCCGAAGATTAGCACGCCATGGCACAAGTCTTGCTTACCAGCCCAGACCGCGTCGCTGGCCTATCACCTGCCTCTTCAGGCGCTTCTTGAAACCCTCTTCCGCGTCCGCGTTAGCCTTTATCAGCTGCGCTTTTTGGTAGGTTTCCCACTCTGGCGTTCCGCGCTCCGGGATGGAGTCTTCTTTTTTGGGCTGGTGATAGGCGAGGTGGTGGACCGCTGCGACCCAGGCGCTGACGAGGTCGCCGTGGCCGAGTCCCGTTCGCCTCGCTTGCCTGATCGTGAGGTTTCCCCCGGCGGTGGCTCGCGCCACCACAAGCCCAGCTTGCTGGATAAGGCGCTTAGTGAGATCGGAAGGAGGAAGAAGGAGCTTTCCATCGTGAAGGAGTGATCGGGTGCGCGAGTAGGTGAGCGCTTTTCCGGTAATACCTCCGGGGACGGAGATGATTCCGAGACCGTGGGACTGGAGGTGTTCCTTGAGCGCTTCACGGTAGTGTTCATCTCCCACGACGTGTGACACGCCGTACTTATGTGCTATCTCGGCGAACCTTGCCACAACCTCTGACGGCTTTAGCGGCGCCCCCGGCTTGGGCTTAAGCTCAAGCATGTCGCTGACCCTGTAGGTGGTTCCGTCAAACTGAACGACGCAACAGGTGGAGCTGTCTCGGCTAAATGCCCAGTCCACACCCACCGCGACCGGGTGTAGCGGGTTTCTTGGTTCTCCGAGAAATCCGAGAGGTTTAACAGCTTGCTCAAGTGCAATGTTTTCAAAGAAACCCTCAGTCCGTATTCCGTCTGTTTCACAGTAAAACTCCCTGCGCGCGTTGTCGGGGTCGCGCTTCATTTCAATCTCAACCGTGCGCAAGGCCTCGGGCGAGTCTGAGCGCATAAGCGTAGTTGGCGCCTTGATGGCTAGCGCCGCAACCGGGTTGCTCCAGTTCTGCGCGAACAGCTGAGACATTAGCGTTTCGGTGGGCCACGGCGTGGAGATAAACAGCGCCTTGCCAAGGAGGCGGGGCGTAATGGCGCGGTAAACGTCCGTATCGGACACCGCGGAGTCATCCTCGCTACGAAAGAACTCCGCTTCATCCATTAGAGCTGTGACAATGGAGCGACCACGCACGTTCTTTCCGCCTACTGCGGCGGCGAACACGCCCGCTGCGACCATTCGCCCATCGGGGCGCTTCATGACTAACACCGGGTCGTTCTCGTTCTCTGACCTGTCAGACTCAACGCGGCGCTCCAACTCCTTATGGGAGCGCACATACTCGCGCATCATGCGCATACCGATGCGGGCCGTCTGCTTGTTGGGAGCTATGAGGACCGCAATTGGGAGGTCGCCCGGGCCGCAGCGGGACAGATCCTGTGTCATCATGGAGTAGATGAGGTAGGCGGCGCATAGCGTGGTTTTGCCGCTCCCACGGCCCAACCTGAGCGCCACAACGTGGCGGGCTAGGTCCGGGATGTGGAACTCCCCGCCAAGCATCTCGGTGGCAAGCGCTCGCTCCTCGCCATCAAGGTCAGCCATCTGATGGTCGCCGAAGGCGAGCTTTGCGATTACGGACTGCCCCGGTGTTAGGTGCAGCCCGATTACCTTCTCGCAGAAGTCCGGGAAGCTTATGCGCGACAATCAGCGATCCCAATTGTGCGGGTCAAAGTCCGCGCCTTGACCCAACGGGGTACCACTGTTCTTCGCAGAGCCATAGTCCGCCAATCGCTCTTGCTGGGCCTGGTCCCAAACCTGTTGGCCGTAGTCTTCCATGAAACTATCCTACAGCAATAAAGCCGCAGGCTTTATATGCCTCAACCATATCCTGCATCACGTCCTCCATCGCCTCGTCACCATGTGCGTATATGTAATTCAGCATAATGCGCTCGCGGTCGCGGTCGGCCAGATCGTCGGTCATGAGGGCGCTGGCGCAGTCTCGGCGCTGGTCCTCAGTGGGCTCGGCGGTCTTATGGTCTCCAACTGAGATCATTGAACGCGCCTCGCTACATTGGTCTTGATCGCTGACACAAGCTGCTTACTTACACCAATGGACCTGGCGATACTGGAGCCGCGCTCACCGCGACCAAGCCGCTCGCGAACCACCAAGACGTCGGCATCACTCAGTTTCGCCATACCACTCTTTTCCCCACGAAGGACGGCGCACCGACCCTTCTCTTTTCTGTCGCGCATATTGTCATCGTGCGTTCCAAGAAAAAGGTGATCGGGATTCACACACTGCGGTGTGTCACACTTGTGCAGGATATGCATTTGTTCTGGTATGGGTCCATTGAACGCCTCCCATGAGGCGCGATGCGCTCTAACTCGTCTGGCACCGAAGCGAATGAATCCGTATCCGCGCTTCCCCGATCTGCAGTTGAGATTCAACCAGCATCCGGTATTGGGTTCCGGCACCGACAGATCCTCAATCAATTCTTTTGATAGCTGTCTACCTGGCATTATTTATCCCCGGCTTGCTCGCCATGAGTTGGGTCAAAGAAATTTACACCCTTCATTGCCGCACGCATAAACCGCCACTTGGGCGTATATCCATCCGAATCTGGCACGTCAGGCGCCTCAACAACGTCACCAGGAATATCAAAGGAGGCGTAATCCTCAGCACCACCGTGGCAGGACGCCCAGTATTCAAACCGTGCGCGCGAAACATCTTTGATACTTACCGCATCAACATCTCTGCAGCACGTCAAACATTTAGGCCATACCCACACAGAGTGGGAACCGCCCACGTAGCCCTCTGGAACATACAGGGCCCCCCTGGCCAGGGCCCCACTCTTACGGAACCTCGTACCAGCAATGAGCGCATCAATGGTGCTTCTGCGAAGCATTACACCGTGACTCCAAGCGTGGACGACACGTGAACGATAATCACGTCGTCCGTATCCTTGCTAGCCACCCGGATGGTCCCATCCTGCTCGTGATAGGTCATAGTTAGCCCCTGGTCGCGCTCGTTGGACCAACCAGACATGGACATGCCAAGGATGGCGAGCGGTCGCCCAAAGGATACGCGCTTCACATAGACGGGCTTGCGGGCCGCATCGGCCGGTTTCACGGTGCTCATTGTTTCGTTTCCTCGGTAATTAAATAAATAACTTGAGTAATAGGGACAACAACTGTTGACCCGGCAGACTTCACAAACAGCTTGTCGCCGACAAGCTCACAGCTCACACCGTGAGACTCGCGGAAACCCATGGCACCGGTGCGAGCCTCCCCGTTTGGGAGGGTGATGGTGATAGGCACTTCGTGCATAAACAGCGCTGAGATGACCTTCATGGCTTTTTCGCTCATAGCTTCCCTGATAAGTATGGGTTGTAGTGCCACCGTTCCGGTGGGTTGCCGTGTGGCCATGGCCTAGCCATCTGGACCTGACCAGGTCCGCACACGTGGGCTGAAAGGGCTCTGAAGATTCCCATCCTCCGAAGCTCGGGCGGCACGTACGCGTTTAGGAACACACCCTTACTACCACACAGCCAGGCGTGGCACACGCTCGGGTTCTCAGTTCGCATAAGGATATACGAGCTGTCCCAATGTCTCTCGGCGATGCCTGGCTCCTCTTCAAGGTAAGCCGTGCGCTTGATGGGATGGCGATGGTCTCCGACCATCAGGCTCATACGCTTGAACAGCTGAGCGCCTCCACGTACCCACGTGGAAATGATGTACGAGCGATGCTCCAACGAGGCGGGAGCGATGGTGAACTGCACCCCGTCCAGTTCTAGGCCCTCAGCGTTCAGCGTGAGCACGCTTCACCTCTAGTGCGCCATCGTCCGCCCACACAGCCGTGAAGTCCTTAGACTCCAGCATGAACGTGTGCGTGTGGCGGTGGAATGGGTATCTACCCTCAGACGGCTCGCCGACGTACACACTGCGGCCCGCGTGGGTGAAGACTGTCAGGTAGCCCGTCTGATCTTTGAACCGGCGTAGTATCCGGCGGCGTAGCCGCCCGTAGTGATACTTCGCAAGGTCCCATAGGCCAAAGATGAACCAGAGCTTAGTGATGAGCCATAGCCTAGGCTTGGCCCTCTCAATCCTCTCGTGTTCCTCTTCGTAGCCGTCAAATCCTTCGTCTTCCATTTCAACTTCGCTGGCCTCTTTGTGCCCGCGCTCCTTACGAGTGACTCTTCAAACTCCGCATACCCGCCCTGCTGTATGCAGCACCCAAGGTGCCCCAATTGCTGCTCTCCTGTATCCGCGTCGTCCAGCACAACACTTCCGCCAAACCCGCCACAGATGGAGCATGCAATCATCCACCCATTCTAACCCCTCCGTGTGTGGTAATGTGGTTACTTAATGTTTGCCCTCAGTACCCAAAAGATTAGAAAGAGTCCCGCTATCAGGACCGCCTTCATTGCTACCGGTATCCAAATCATTGTCACCCCGCTCTGGCTGAGCTGGTTCCGCTGGAACCACTTTCTGCTGTGCCTTACTCTCCTGGTACTCGTAGAACTTTGCCATGCTGGAGTGCTTCTTTACCACGGAACGTGGTAGTTGCTGCTCTGCATTGTCTCCGCCCCAGTTGATGCCACCGCCCTGATCGCGTAGCTCACGGTATGCCTTGGCCTCGCGTGCGCACATCTCCCAGGCGCTTAGCTCCATCTGCCTCGCAGAGTTCTGATACTTCACGCCCTTGTCCACCAAGGCCATATCCTCTAACTCAATGCCACGATTCTGGTACCACCGGGCGATCGCATTCTGCGTCGCCGAGTTGGCCACCATCAGGCTCACGCACTCGCTGACATGTCCGAAGTTCACATACAGAGTCTGACACCTAGCGGAGTGGTACTTAACCGCCTGCTCAAAGTGCGACCGGCCCTCTGGGCCCATGAGGCGAAAGCTTCGCTTCGTAATACCTACATTGGTGATCTTTGGCCTCCGTCCGGTACGAGGAATGTTAGCCAATTGCTCTGCCCGTTTGCTGGCGTCTGAAGCCACGCTGGAGAGGTCTTGAGCCTTGGGCGTACGGACCTTCAGCTCCCCCGTGTTGGACTCGTTATCGCCCACCGTGGTGGCGAACACATTGGTTCCTGGACGGAGGTCAGCTTCCTTAGCCATCTACAGTTGTGACACTAGCACGGGGGCCCATCCACCGTAAAATGTCTCACAAACCAGTACTGTGGTTTACATTGACAAAAAGTTGGAAATATGGTATTCAATATATGTCTTGTTCGTTAGGAAGCGTGGTGGCCTGGAAGGCCAGCTCCCATCGGCACCTAAGCAAAAGACTTTACACAGTAAGCAGAGGCACCGGAGGTGCCGCTGTGATCTGGCAATATGCATACGGAATACCAGTGGTCATGCCTGCTGGTAGTGTATTTAAGTGGACCCCCACTGAACGAGCACGTATACGGGGGTGATGCCAAAGCATCACACTAAGGTTGTCACGTGCTCCGCATGTGGAAAAGATAAGCTTCATATGGCAAAAGGCATGTGCGCCAGTTGCTCACACGAAATGATTTGAGTGGTCAACTGTGTGATGGGGCCCCACCCTACCCTCCCCAAACGTCGGCGGGGGGTACTAAGCCCTTGATATCCCCCACCTATTTGTCTTGGCACAACCCTTGCACCCCCTGCAACATCTAGGCCAGAGCCCATGCATGCAAGAGTCGTACTAACCAATGGCACGATTAATGATCATGCCAAGGTGTGTATACTTTTTGCCACAGTAGGGAGTGAGAGGAGTGGTATGAAAAGTGCGACTGGTTCACCGGAAAGTGAAGCGAGGCTATTTAGTGAACCTTCTGTCCCGCCATACGCGGCGACTTCACTAAAACACCGGGGTCTACCACGACGGTGAACCAGACGAGTTTAGTGAAGTTGAGGGGTTGCCCCGAGCCATCAATCCACAACCCTAATCATCAAGAACCACACGAACGTGGTCAATAACAGCCTTAGCCTGCTTTAGAAGGTCATAAGCTATGGTGAGCTCGTGATATGCCAGGTTATCAACCTGATCGTGCGTCTCGCACATTGTCATAGCCAACGCGGTGATGTTCATAGCGTCATCGGTAGCATCCTGTGACCTATATACGACATGCTGAAGCTCATCTCTCCTGCCCATACTAATCCCCCTCCTTACGTGTGTGGAGCTGTATTACTCATCGGACACACAGTCCCTTACAGCCTCATAGAGGCGCTCCTCTATCGTGCGCAGCTCTGCGAGCTGTTCCCTTATTAGTTCCACCTGTGTGGCAAGCTCCTCCATAGCCTCAACGGTCTCGGAGTGCCTCGCTATGAGCAGAGAGATGATCTCCTTACGCTCCGGTGTCATTTTGTGTCCCCGAAATAGTTTGTTACGGCGCTAACGGAAAGATCAATTCCGTCGTTATCAAAGTAAAACCTGACGACGCCGAACGTCTCAAGTGTGGCGAAAAGTGTTGCCCCAATATCCGCAGATACAAGCTTTGCCGCCTTGTATAGCTCGCCGTCTCGCATCAGCTTTGCGGAATCAAACCACACGCGCTCTAGGCGGTCGTCGTATGCCATCACAGCCACCTAAGTCCGTTGGCCTGCGCGGGAGGAAGGTCCGGGTAGCTAAAATCCCACACAGTCGCCCCCCTCAGCGCAAGCGCTAATCAGGTCAGCCGGAGGTGGGCACCTAACAGTGGTGCGCCTATCAGGTTCGCTGTACGCCACGTAGACGGTCTCCGAGTACTCCGCGTGCTCCTCGTCGCTTTCAAGCGAGACGGTCGCTGTAACGCCGTATAGCTCCGCCAACGAGTCAGCGTAGTCGCAGGCCTTATCAAAGCCACAGAGTGTATCCGGGTAAGACCTGAAGCCGATCTTTCCAGTCACATCAATACCCGTACTGTCTTTTACATCCACAGTGTAAAGAGCCATATCACACCCCCTTATCGGCGTAATAATCGTTGCTAACCTGCTGCTCGTAGGAATCCTGGTCGGTATCGGGGCCATCGTCGTCACCATCTACCATGTAGGTGACGAGGTAGTTTTTGTCTGCGCCATACTTGGCAACCCATTCACTGTGGCGCTTGCGCGCCTCCGCGTGATTGGAGGAGCAAAAGTAGGCAAGGTCGCCCCAGTTGTGACCGTTGAGACCAATTTGCAGTGTCACGGTGTACCTGTTCATTCCCACACCTTTTGCACGTACCGTGCCCGCGGATGAACTGTATATCTAGGCATCTTTTATACTGCTTTTATGCAGTTCAGTGGCTTGCGCAGTTGGATCATTGGACCACCACCTGGATAAACCATTCCCCACCCAGGCAGCCCGCACCTTTGACGACATAACGGGTTCATAGTGCGCCCACGTACGCCCGTCAAGCAAAGACTCTAGCGCGCCCACAGAGACGCTGTAGCGCTCAGCCATGTCCAGCAACCACCTGGCCTTATCGCCACGCTTACGGTGGCGTGTAGTGCAATCTAGGTACCATTCTCGGATTGCATCTACATCGTCGTAGTTGAGCTTGGCTCGCCCGTTGTAGCCGCCATCAGACTTAGGAGGGTTTCGCTTGGTGGTAAGCGCGCGCGAGGCGCGCATACTTAGGACAATCATGTGGTCTGGGTTGTGACACAGCCTATCCCCGCATGTCTGGGTTACATACCCCCCAGCTGGCACCGTAGTGCCCGTGTGTAGATCCCACAGGGCTCGCCTGAGGCGTATACGCTTACCGTTGTACGTCACCAGCATGCCAGCGGGATCGGCACGCTTACCGGTGCGCTTGTGCACGTAATACACATGCTCGCGCTCCGCCCTGCACACGTAATCCCTAATCTTCAGGGCCTTACAGGCCCGCACACTATCTCTGACTGCTCTCGGCATGCACAGTGGTCATGCACCATCCGTGCCGTGTATGACCAGTGCGAAGCGCTGGTGTATGGCGTCGCTCGTAAATGGTAGCGCTTGGCGCGTCTGCGGACGGAAGAGCTGTAAGGGACGTGATGTCGGCTAACCCTGCCCCCCGCATCAGGCATCCTACATGTCAGATAAACCTGAGCGGGACTTATTATTGACTCTCTATGCGGCAAAGTGCCGCCTTTGCCGCGTTAGTCAGACACTGTTTGTGTATACCCTGCGGGCCTGTGCCTTGTGAAACCCAGCCGGGGAACACCTCGGCTTGTTGGCTGAGGATACTGGCCCCTTGTATGGCAGCCTCGTGAACCTCGTTTGGCTCCAAGCCATGGCGGCTGGAGCGTATCGCTTGGCCACCTCGCCATACAGCCAGTCCGAGGACTGGCGCTTACCCAGCAACATGCAGTCATAGCAGAGCACAATCGTGTTAGTGCCACACAGCGGCTTGGCGTAGTCGTGCCTTGCTACGCAGCCAACCCGATCGCCGTCTGGGACGGCGCAACAAACCTCGCATGGGCGGCTTATGGCTACCCAGTATTCCTTGAAGCTCATTCTAAAGCCTAGGTAATACTGCTTAGAGAATGCATTCGTTTGATTCCAGCTACTTAGCGCCCCATGGGCGCATACAAGCTTCACTGGACCATGTTTCGTATTCGCATTGTACCTGGCATAGCCAGGTTCGTATTCGGTGCTCACTTGATGCCTCCGTATGTTTAGACCCATCTTTCAGATGGCATAAGAGCCATAGCAAAAAAATCCGTCAATAGGCAAGCAAGTATTTTCACAACACACGCACTTACACGGTACATGGATCGTGTATGCACCACCCTGGTGGTCGGATTATCCAACTGAACAGCGGGACAAGACCACTGCACACGTAGCTAAGTGCACGGGATTTGGTCTGCGCACCGCTGGCACAGCGGGTGCAATAGCCACAATCATGAACATCAAGTTTCAAAGCTCACTCACTGGATTCGCCTGTGAGGTTGAAGGTGACACCGGGGTGCTCGGTAAACGCCGCGTAGAGGAGCTCAGGCAGCTCGCTGCGCTTATCGCGCAGACGGATACGGAGATGAGCTTTCAGGGGTCTGATGATGATGTAACTGTTCCTGGTGTTGACATAGCCTCACTTGTTACGTGGGCAATTGAAAGGGGCATTTGATATGAATTGGCAAGAAATCCTGAACTCAAACGAACAACTGATGTACGTGGCCGTGGTGCACTATGAGCGAGATGGGCAGTCGCTCTGCCATGCGCCCGATACGTCGGTTCTGTGCCCCCAAGACGCCGTGGACAACGGTCTAGAGTACGTGCGCGAGGTGCTACGCGGTGAGCCCAAGAAGGTTGAGCTCTTCGTTGGTGGAGACGACCAGGTTCACATTTTTGACCGTGGCGGGTTCTTTTTGCGGTCGGAGACCGCAAAGCTTAGCCCGCAGCATGCGGCCAAGGAGGCGGAGCGAATCGCCTCGCTGGAGCCTTACACGTTAGGCGCGCTATCCGGTGATCTCTACTACTTCCTTTCCGGTGGAGTCGTAGATTTTGGGGACATGCCTGCCTTGGGCATGCACGCGAGAGGATTCAAGATCGCCAAGACGGAGTACGGCCTTGACCGAGATAAGGCGGAGAAGTTTGCATTGGGATGGCGTGACCGCATGCAGGCGCTCGTTTACGGC
>JACCDT010142274.1_pt1 | contig 39451 bp, 42 predicted proteins | sample 7446291 | NCBI WGS metagenome assembly JACCDT01 (sample SAMN15323446, study PRJNA562643) | freshwater metagenome | isolation source: river surface water | place: USA:Blue River Watershed | collected 2017-08-17
CCTGCACCGGCAATCCAAACCTCATCGTTTCAGACGTCTTCTTCGTCCCCGCAACCGGCCCAGCTACCGCAGCCGCTGCTGTTACACCACAAGCTGGCCAGCAGTACCGTCCGATAGCAGTGGTTACTAATAACCGCTGCCGTGCCACGAGTGCTGCCGGCCAATTCGTGAGTGAAGGTCTTATTGGCAGCAACGGTTCGTTCCCAGTTCGTCTCCGCTTAGACTTTGGACGTAACAACAACTATGACTACACCGAATATCTTGGCAACCAAGGGCCACTGGCTGGCAATCGAGCCACCACCGTCGTCTTCCCAGCCGTCACTATTTCTGCGGCTGGATCACACAGTATGGAAGGTCGTGTTGATGCTCCAGTGAGCGAGGCGCCAGGGCAGGGTTGTTCACCAGCGACGGGCTGTATTACCGAATCATCTGAAACTGATAACACTCGCACCGAAACTTTCACCGTTACTGGTAACAACAACCTTCCACTTGATGTTGACGTAAACGACATCACCGTAATCGTGGGAAGTGCTCTTAATCGAGTGCCCTTCAATGTTGAGAATGACAGTGATCAAACTATTAATCGTGTCTACTACTCAATTGAGATTAACAATCTCGTCGTGGGTGATAGCTCGCAAGCCGTGGTTATGGCACCAGATCAGGAGCAAAATATTAATGGTATGGTCTCATACACTGCGCCAAGTACGCCAACTACACTCCCACTTCGTGTCTGTGCGCAGGCTGATCCTTCCTCAAATCCAAATTGTGATACGGCTCAACTCCGGGTTATCACCACTCAGTGTGCCGACCGAGCAGACAACGATACTGATACCTTCGTAGATAGACGTGACGTTGGTTGTCTCACTGATCCGCTTGATCCAAACTCATACAATCCAAACGACAACAACGAGAACGATATTGCCACGAGTACTGCGATGATACGGATCGAATTCGGACCAGCTTCACCACTCGTTCGCTATAACGAAGGTACGAACCTCGAGTACACTATCCAGGCACCACGCGCCCTGACCTGTACCGTGAGCGGGGGAGGAATGAATCAGGTTATCTCGTATCCAGGTGGTGCACCGGTAACCAACTTTGTCCCTTCAGGTAATCTCCAGAATACCCAATCGTTTACGATGAAGTGTGACGCATCTATCCAGGGCTATACCATTTCAAACGAACGGAGTACGAGTGTGGAGGTGATACCACAAGCTCAGGAAGTCTAAAACAGAAGACAACAAACCACCCGAGAGGGTGGTTTTTGGTTAGGATAGTTGTTTGAGCGCAAGTGCGACGAGTTCGCTCGTTGTTTTATCTCCGGGTTGGGTCTCAAGTACGTCACGTACGGATTGCGGGTTGTAACCAAGAGTAACAAGGGTGTCAAACGCATCTTGGTAGGTGCTATCGTTGCGAGGCGTACTAACGTGCGTAAGGCGGGTCGTATCAATTTTATCTTTAAGGCCAAGGATAATTTTTTCGGCTGTCTTTTTACTTACGCCGGCGAGCTTGGTGAGGTGGGTGGGGTCTTCGAGACCCACTGCTTCTTCAATGAGTTCACGCGGGGCTTGGTCGAGTATCTGGAGTGCGCTCTTCGGACCAATACCAGACAGGGTAAGGAGGAGTTCAAACATGACAAGATCTTCAGCGTTCGTAAAACCATAGAGATCAAGCGCCGTTTCGCGCACTGCGAGATGTGTATGAAGGCGAATTCGCTCACCCGGCAGGCATAAGAGACGGGTTGGGATTGCGACATAGTACCCGAGACCGCTCGCTGTTTCTATAACGACGTGATTAACAGTACTAGAGGCAACGGTTCCCTCGATAAGTCGAATCATATAGGTCGTATTGTACACCAACGTGACTAAAACCAGGGTTATTGATTTATTTCAATAAATACCGTATAGTAGCGGGCACATTAAGTTATAGTTATGGCAATTACCAAAGGAGCAAAAAAAGCAGTTCGAACTAGTGAGCGCAAGCGCGTTTACAATCTTCGTCGTACTACTGCGATGCGAGACGTTGTAAAGTCTGTCCGCAAGACTGCTACCGGTGGCGATGTTGCGAGTGCTAAGGCATTATTGCCAAAGGCGTACGCTGCAATTGATAAGGCAGCGAAGCGTGGTGTTATCAAAGCAAATACCGCAGCTCGTAAGAAGTCACGCCTCGTCGCAGCAATTAAGCGAGTCGAAAAGGGAGCGTAAGCTTCGGTACTCAAAAAACAGCACCTCAGGGTGCTGTTTTTTGGTATACTAGAAGATATGACTAAACAACAGCTTATTGCCTTAACGTTTGTAGGTATCGTAACTATTGGTGCAATAGTATTTATTATGGCTCGACCAAACTCACCCTCAGTCGCAATTACCGAAAGTGAAGAAGCGCGGTTCGCTGACGCTACGGTCGTGCAGTATGTTGATGGTGAAGGGCAGTCGGTGTCAGTGTCGTATGTGGGAGATTTAGCGCGAATTACTGGTGGGATGTACGACGGGGTGACGCTCCGCCAGGTAGTATCTGCTTCCGGCGCTAAGTATGAAGGGGAAACGGGAGTGTCGCTTTGGACCAAAAATAACGAGATTCGTATTGAAACTCCGCAAGCGTTGGTATACCAAGGGACAGCTATTGAAACACCAGAAGTTCCAGATACATCAGCTGAGGTAGTGGCAGAAACAGAGACTGCTACGACAAGTACATCAACAGTCAGTAATTTGCCAGCAGGTATACTTGATACGACCTGGGTATGGATGGATGCTGAGTTAGCAAGTGGTGATTTGGTAACTCCAAATAAACCAGATGCATTCTCGCTTACTCTCACGAGCGTAGGAGAAGCACAGGGGGCAACTGATTGTAACGGGTTTGGGGGCAATTACACGGTTTCAGATACTGGTGTTATTTCGTTTGGTGAGTTTATGTCAACACTCATGTTCTGTGACGGTTCGCAAGAAGAGGCGTTCCGTAACTTGCTTCTCCCGGGCGTTACAATTGAGAGTGTTGATGAAACTGCGCTCGTGCTTAAAAACTCCGCTGGAGATACTCTTAATTTTACGAAGAGTAATTAGTTGAGAGTATTCACTTATGCATAGAGGGCTTCGGTCACCAGTCACTAAGCATAATCATTCGCTTTGCTCTGATTCTGCTCAGTGCTGTCGACCCCGCCTCGGCTGTTTTGGTATTAGGAATAGCCAAAACTTGCCTGCGGCTTTCGAATCCCTCCCGTGAGTGACATTGAGTCACTCACTTCTCTCCGCACATATAAAAACACACCCTATAGGGTGTGTTTTTATATGTGCGGAGAGAGGGATTCGAATTTTACAAATTCAGTACCCCAATTGGATACTTTAGTTCGCTTCGCTCCTAAAGTATCTCAATCGGGCTTCGAATCCCCACAGAAGTGACATTTAGTCACTTCTTCTCTCTCCTTGCTCACTTCGTTCACTGCGGAGAGAGAGGGATTCGAACCCTCGAGAGGCTTTCACCCCTAACAGTTTTCAAGACTGCCGCCTTCAACCACTCAGCCATCTCTCCAGTAATATTTAGTTGTGTGAAGCACTATAGCATTTTTTTATATTTATACAACCAGGACCATGATTTGATAGGTCGGGGAAATAAACGTTTCGTGCTTGAGTGCATGTTAGAATAGCTCTAATGGAACAAGTGCGGAGTATTACCTGGGAAGCCCCAGAGCACACCCATCCTGATAAGGGAGGGGATTGGTACTTCGCGCTTGGTATAATCACTTTCGGGGTGGTAGTAGCTGCCATCATTTTCTCAAACTTCCTCTTTGCTATTTTAGCCGCCCTTTCAGGTGCCTCTATCGCGGTAGCAGCCTCACAGCCACCAAGAATTGTTCGGTATGGTGTTAATGCGCGCGGTATTCAGGTTGATACCGTACTCTATCCGGTCGCGTCACTTAAGTCATTTTATATAAATGACGATGATCCACGTGGACCAGTACTGCTCGTCTTATCACAAAAGACGTTTGCACCGATGCTTGTCATCCCAATTCCAGAAGAATACATCGATGAAATCGATAATATGCTCGGTGAGCGGTTACCGGAAGAATTCCTCGAAGAACCGCTCCTCAATCGAGTGCTCGAACTTGTTGGGCTCTAGGGTCGTGACAAACGTAATTTACTGTGGTATCTTTGCCGCACTGCTCTCGTAGTTTAATGGATAGAATTTCGGTTTGCGGTACCGACGATCCAGGTTCGATTCCTGGCGAGAGCACCAATAGAAAAAGCCGGCTTGTGCCGGTTTTTTCTATTGGTGCATGAGCCAGTGGCAGGATTTTGAATAAAATCCGTTGCCAGAATCGAAAAGGTTGTCAGAATTTTATGAGCGGTAGCGAATAAAAGTCGACAACCTGTACTGAACATGTAATGTTCGATTCCTGGCGAGAGCACATATGGCCGACCCGGATGCGCAAGCGTCCGGGTCGTTGCCATTTGTAGCTCTCGCCAGGAATCGAAAGACGAAGCCGGGGACCCTCTGGGCCGGCGAGTCCGGGTCGGGCGAGTGAGGAACTTTATGAATGATAATGAAATAAAGTACCCACGAGCGTGACCGATTCCATGCATTGAGGTCGTTGCCATTTGTACCTCTCGCCAGGAATCTTTTTTGCCAAGTAGTCCTCCTTCACATACAATACCGAGTATATGAGACTTATGGGTATTGATTATGGGACGAAAAAAGTTGGAATTGCCTTCACTGATGAAGGGGGAGCGATGGCCTTTCCTCATGCGGTGGTGCCTAATACGCCGAAGCTCCTTGATGTGATTATTGCATTTATAGAGGAGAAGAAAGTGGGGGAGGTGGTGATTGGACATTCACTTAATAAAGAGGGAAAGCCAAATGCAGTCCATGCTGCAGTAGAGGGACTTATGCTTGATATTACACTCCAGACTGGTATCCCAGTGCATCTTGAGCCTGAACAGTTCACTACTCAAGCGGCAACCCGGCTTCAGGGTCGAAATGCTCAGGTTGACGCTTCTGCCGCTGCTCTTATATTGGATGGATACCTTACTCGCAAAAAATAACACCTTATTATGGAACAGATTTCTTACGATGACTTTGCTAAATTACAGATCGGACTCGGTACGATTCTATCCGTTGATGTGGTTGAGGGTGCAGATAAGCTCCTTAAGCTCATGGTTGAGGTGGGGGAGGAACAGCCTCGACAAATTCTTTCTGGTATTCGTGAATATTTTGATGACCCTCAGGTCTTGGTGGGCCAGCAGTTTCCATTTTTGCTTAATCTTGCACCGCGAGTTATTCGTGGTTTTGAGAGTCAGGGGATGATACTTGCTGCCAGTCATGAATCGACCCTCGCACTTCTCCACCCATCTTCACCCTTGCCACCAGGTACAAAAGTAAAATAAACAAACGTGTGAGTACATGAGCGCTTTTACGTGCATGGCCACGTATACTATACGTAATGACGTTCCGTGCTTCTTTTGCGCAACACCTGCCACCGCCACAGTTCCTCATGATGCCAAGCTTGGGGGTTGATATTTCTGATACGTCTTTGAAGTACATTCAATTTAGTGAACCTAAGCGGGGTAGTCGGGCGTTGCTCCAGTGGGGTGAAATTGAAATCCCGTCTGGTGTCCTTGATAGAGGTCAGGTCAATGACCCAGCAAAACTCGCAGCTGTACTAAAAGAGTGCAAGGCAAAGACCGGCGCAACATTTATCCGTGTCTCGCTTCCAGAAGAGCGTGCCTATTTGTTTGAAACTGAAATCAAACGGTCGATGCCGGTCAAAGAGATTCGGAGTTTCCTCGAGTTTCGCCTCGAAGAAAATGTACCAATTCCTGCCCGTGATGCGTTTTTTGATTACGATATTCTTGAAGGCGAAACGACCGATAAAACCCTGCGGGTGGTGGTGGCTGCGTATTCACGTGAGACTATTCTTCATTACTTTGACGCCTGTGAGGAGGCTGGTTTTGTACCGTTGTCGTTTGAGGTGGAGGCGCAGGCTATGGTGCGAGCCGTGATGCCTGGTGATACGCGCGGAGCTCATATGCTCGTAGATTTTGGTAAGACCCGTACTGGTGTAGGAATTGTGCTTGATGGGGTCTTGATGTACACATCGACAATTGATTTTGGCGGTAATCAGTTATCTGAAGTATTACGAAAAGTGCATGGTGACATCAGTGAAGGGGAGCTAACACTCATTAAGAATACTCAGGGTCTTATCAAGGGGGTTAACGATACACGAAGTTATGACGCGCTTATTTCTACCGTCTCAGTCATTAAAGATGAACTTGCGTCTCGCATTCAGTATTGGCACAACGGCGATTACAAACCGCAAAGTCGTCGCATTTCGTCAATTATACTTTGTGGTGGTAGTTCTAATTTAAAAGGCCTGCCAGAGTATTTTACTGAGTCTCTTGGGATTAAAACAGTCCGCGGTAATGTCTGGCAAAATGCTTTTCTCTATAATGACTACATCCCGCCGATCACTGCGCGCTATTCCTATGGTTATGCAACTGCCATCGGGTTGGCTCTTAAGTCGTCACTGTAACTTCTATGATTAATCTTATCCCACCGGCAGCGCGAATAAAAATTGTTAAGGAATACTGGTTCCGTGTGGCTGCTGTATGGATGTTTCTCCTCGGTACAGGTTGTTTGCTTGTAGCCAGTCTCTTACTGCCAACATACATGCTCCTTCGTAGTGAGCTCACAACACTTCGTAATCAGGTAATGGACAATGAAGCAAAAGTCGCAAGTTTTTCAACGAGTGCTGGTGAACTGACAAAAGCAATGGAGCAAACGAAGGTTTTGTTGGCGGGTGGGGCAATGACACCCGCCACCACGTTTGATAGTGCTTTAAACGAGCTTGCTGGTGCAGCTGTGCAAATTGACACAACCCAATTTAACTTTAGTACTTCCTCAGTAACTATTATGATAACTGGTGTTGCAAATACTCGTGCCGATTTAGCTGCATTTCGTGATGCAGTTGAAGCGTCGCCACTCTTTACAAATACCGTGCTACCAATCTCAAGCTTAATTAAAGATAGAGACCTTGGTTTTACCATGACGATTACTGGTTCTACTTCAGCACCGACACCATGACTAAAAAAACTACCACCACGTTAACGGTTGCCACGCTCTACTTTGTTGGATTCTTTTTGTTGTTGATTTCTGCATACATTACGGTGCGGTCACAAAAAACCGAGACAATGCAGCTCCGCACTACACTCGCAGAGCAAAATGCCAAAGAACAGGTTGCGAACACAGTAGCGATTACGGTCGAGGCAACTGCCAGTGACAGAGCGCAACTCCAAAGCTACTTTTTAGCGGAGAAGGATACAATTAACTTTATTGCAGATATTGAAGCACTTGCGAAGACCCTCGGGGTGACGGTCGAGACCACCAGTCTTGATATTATTCGTCGAGAAGGCGTTCAAAGTCAGTTAAAGACCAGCTTTGCAGTGACTGGTGCTCGACCTGGTGTCGTATCTTTTTTTGAAGCAATGGAAACGGTGCCGTATCACAGCACAATCACAACAGTACGACTTAATCGAGAAGGGGGGCAGGTATGGAGTGGGTCAGTTGATATACTAATTACACTACAGCCATGATTGAGTCAAAAGATATTCGCAAAATGGTCGAGCATGTCATCCGGCGTCAACGGGGGGTGACTGATAGTGAGCCCATGGATCCGGCGCGTGAGTGGGTGACTGGCATATTCGTCACATTACTTTTTGTTTGTGTCGGTGGAGTAGTCAGTTATCGCTATTACAGTAGTACCATTGCGTGGGAGGCGAGTATGGATACGGTGGTTTCTCCGACTGTGCCCTATAATGCTGCTCGTGTCGAAGAGGCGCTTTCATGGTATGAAGCACGGGAAGAGAAGTACAGCGAACTACGTGGCGATGGACCAGCTGAGCCGGTAACTTCAATACTACCTCAGGTAGAAACAGTATCACCTGAAGCAACCTCGACACCAGAAGTCTCGCCAGAGATGAGTGATGATGTGGTGCCAGTAGATGATACTCTGATGGTACCCGAAGAAGTCGTTGGGGCACCTGATTTGAGTGTGTAGAGATGTAGGATTTGGTCACGAGTTACACTTGTGCGTCTCCGCATAGAAGTGGTAACTCATCAGTGATGTTCTGGTTCGTTTAAGTTCATTCTAAAATTTATTTATGGTCACCAGTCACTAGCTAAAATAGTTCGCTACGCTCCAATTATAGGCAAGTGCTGTCGACCCCGCCTCGCGGTTTCTGTCCCTGGGCAGGGGACAGAAACATTGCTCCAGCTGGCACCAGCGTCACATCTGCCGCAGGGCAGATGCTAAAACAAAATCAACTCGTCATAAAACGAATTGATTTTGTTTTGCGCTGGTGCCCCCGCTTGGAATCGGTCACACTCATGGATATTTTATATCGACTTATATCATTTATGGTCACGAGTTACTAACCATATTATTTCGCTACGCTCATAATATGCTAAGTACTCTCGACCCCGGCTCGACCGTTTTCTTCTCTAGGAAAAGAGAAGAAAACATGTCTCCGCCCGGCACAGCTAAAATCAAAAAGCAGTTTTTGATTTTTTAACGCTGTGCCCCCGCTTGGAATCGAACCAAGAATAACGGCTTAGAAGTCCGCAGTTATATCCATTTAACTACAAGGGCAGTGGACGGAGTATACCAAATTATAAAGCTGAAAGAAATCTCGTGCTCGGCCGTCAGGTTTTGTATACTACCGACTATGGCAACTGGAGCGACCATCACCCTCATACAGTTTCGAGATAATCCACTCGCTGGACTCCTTGAGTACGAGAGTATAAAGCGTGAGCTTGGTCCGGGGGTGGTGCTCAATCGGGTCTGCATACGTACTCCAGAGGATGAGCTGATGCGAACTATACAGGTCAGTGATGGGGTGATATTGGGTGGATCTGGTGATTATGATTTTGACGGGAAGCGGCCCGGTGATGATGAAGTACGTCGTTCGTCACGGACATTTTTGGAAAAGTTAAAACCAACACTCTCGTACATTCATGAGATAGATAAACCTCTTTTTGGCATTTGTTTTGGGCACCAGCTTCTCGGGGCATTTCACGGAGTAACGGTCCATCATGATGAAACACAGAGTAAGTTACGCTCCCATGAAGTAACACGAATTGATGATAGAGATCATCCATACCTTCAGGGTGTACCGCCGGTATTTACCGCTCAGTATGGTCACAAAGATGTTCTTGATGCGATACCATCATCAGCCCATTTGCTTGGACATGGGGGAGAGGGGTGTCGGGTATCAATGGTGGCGTATAGTGACCGTATTATCTCGACACAATTTCACCCCGAGTTATCACTTGAGGATATGCATCGGCGAGTGGAGCATATCCCGAGCTATTTACCAGAAGGAGCCTATGTTGAAGAGCTTTTCGTTGAGTCGCCACACGCGCACCAGATACTTCGTAACTTTGCGCTCGGGTGTCGTGGGGAGTTGTAGGAGGATGAAGGGACTTGGTCACAAGTTACTAAGTTTTTTATTTCACGTTGTTCATAAAAATCTAAGTACTTGCGACCCCGCCTCGCGGTTTTTGCTTTTCTGAAGCAAAAACATCGCTGTGGCTCCCACAAACGTACGCAAGTAATACTAATTGCTTGCTAAAACAAAAGTCGTCTCTTTAGATAAAGAGACGACTTTTGTTTTACGTTTGTGGGCGATGAGGGACTTGAACCCCCGACCTTCTCAGTGTAAATGAGCTGCTCTACCAACTGAGCTAATCGCCCGGCACTTAGTTGCCTAAGGTGCACCTATACTACCTGGTTTTAAAAATATTTCAATAGCATGAATATAGCGTATACTACTCCTTATGATCGAACTCTATGCAACCGTGACCGGCCGCGTCCAAGGGGTACGTTATCGCGATTATGTTCAGCAAGCAGCGACTGATCTCGGGCTCGTGGGGTATGTGCAAAATGAACCTGATGGTTCGGTTAGAGTGGTGGCACATGGCATGCCTGATACCCTCAAGCAGTTCGTTGAATACCTTCATGAGGGGTCATTGCTCGCGAAGGTTGAGGGTGTGGCGGTTGAATGGCGGACGCCGAGTCAGCACTTCCATGAATTTTCAATAGCGATGACGTCATCACTATGAGCAAGTATCCTGCATCACCAACTTGTGTTGGTTTTATTATGGATGGCAATCGCCGGTGGGCAAAACAGCACTCTCTTGATACCGTTGCTGGCCATCACGAAGGGATGCGACGATTTGAAGAAGTGATTACCTGGGTCCGGGAATGTGGCATCCCGCATGTCGTTTTTTATGCCTTCTCGACTGAGAATTGGAAGCGGAGTGAGAGTGAGGTGGCTGCCCTCCTAAGTTTATTCGGGGAGGCACTCAGGAAGACGATTTCAGCGCGGGTTCAATTTATTGGGGAGCGTACCCGGTTCCCGCAAACACTCCAAGACCAAATGGCAGCAGTTGAGGCACAGACGGTTGATACCAATGTAACTGTTTGGATAGCTCTCTCCTATGGTGGTCGTGCGGAAATTATCGCCGCTGCTGAACAACTGAGACAATTAGACAAAGAGATAACCGAGACGTCACTAGCCGGGGCGATGTGGAGTGCTGGCATGCCAGATCCTGACCTCATTATTCGAACTGGTGGTGATATGCGACTCTCAAACTTTTTGCCGTGGCAAAGTATCTATAGTGAACTCATGTTCACGGACTCGTACTGGCCGGCATTTACGAAAGAGGAATTTACGCGTATGCTGGCCCAATATGGAGAACGAAAAAGACGTTTTGGTGCCTAGCGATAGTACTGAACCAGTCGTCATCTATGAAGATGACGCTATTATGGTGGTTAATAAGCCGTACGGCATGCTCGTGCACGGTGACCATAAAGAATCTGTGGGTACACTCGTCGAGTGGTTTTTGGTGCGTGTCCCGAGTGCGCGTGGTGTCGGGGAAGTGACCCTTACTCCACAAGGTGAGCCAATCGAACGCTCTGGTGTCGTACACCGTCTTGACCGAGAGACCTCAGGAGTCATGGTTCTCTGTAAGACTCATGATGCCCATGCCTTTATGAAGGCGCAGTTCCATGACCGTATCGCCAAGAAGGAATATCGAGCCTTTGTCTATGGTCGTGTACATGAGCGATGGGGGACGATTAATCGTCCAATTGGCCGCAGTGCCAAGGATTTTCGCCTCCGCTCTGCCCAACGGGGAGCCAAAGGACTCCTTCGGAGTGCAGTCACTGATTGGGAGCGTATCGCAAGTGGTGAATATGAAGGTGAGCCGTTTTCCTATATGCGTCTCATGCCCAAGACTGGCCGTACTCACCAAATTCGCGTACATCTTAAGGCGATTGATCGCCCGATTGTACAAGATGGTCTCTATGGGGTACACAAAATCGATACCTCAAACAATCTTGGGCTAACGAGACTCGCACTCCACTCGCATATATTAGAGATTACTATTCCAAGTGGCAGCCATGAACGCTTTATAGCGCCGGTCCCACCAAGTTTTGAGGCGGCGGCCGAGCGTATTGCAGAGTAGGGAACCTTGTGGTAGATTAGGGCACATTTAATGGTCTCAATTGAGCCTTTATTAATTATTTATGTCAACAGTAATTCAGGGAGTAACAACTTCACCAGTCCAGATGGCTGACCGCAAGGCGCTTGGTATCAAGCCTGGTGATACGGTGAAAGTTCACCAGAAGATCGTCGATAAGGGTAAGACCCGTATCCAGATTTTTGAAGGTATCGTACTTGCTCGCAAGCACGGTGATGAAGCAGGCGCCACCTTTACCGTTCGTAAGGTTGCCAGTGGTGTTGGAGTTGAGAAGATTTTCCCACTCTACTCTCCGCTCATCGAGCAGATTGAGATCGTGAAGCGTGCTAAGGTGCGTCGCGCTAAGCTCTACTACATTCGTGAGAAGGTGGCTCGTGAGATTAAGCGCCAGATGCGCCGCATGTCTCTCGTGTCTATGTCTACTGAAAGTGAGACCGAAGCGACCGCTCGTATTGAGGCAGAAGCGAAGGCAGTGGCTGAAGCTGCCGCAGCTGCCGAGGCAGCAGCCGCAACTCCAGTAGTGGAAGAAGCTCCAGTGGTAGAAACTGCTGAAGCTACTCCAGCTGAAGAGAAGAAGGACTAACGTCCCCGTATAACAAAAACCGCCCACTCGGGCGGTTTTTGTTATACTGTCGTTATGATTACCAAACCTATTTTCGAGATGTTGATTAATGAAGTAGAGCTAACAGGAGAACTGGCATACCAGTACTTCAGTCATAATGAAGTTGCTAATGAACAGAAGGCTGATGGCTCAGTGGTTACTGCCATTGATAGAGGAATAGAAGAGCAACTTATCACCTTTATTCGAGCACATTTCCCGGATGATACTATTATCGGAGAAGAAGGTGAAGGGGTGGTTGGTACTAGTCGCTTTGTCTGGCACATTGATCCAATTGATGGTACCGATAACTTCCTGAGACGGATTCCGTTTTGTGCTATTTCCGTTGCTCGGCTCGGTGATACTGATGAGGATTCGGTAGCAATCATTCATAATCCGATTACCAAACAAACGTTTTCAAGTTACATGGACGAAGGGGTGTACGAAAAGCATATTATTCATACGATACATGATGATGTTATTGGCGGACGCGCAATGATCTCGATTGCGCGGGGTCGAGAATCATGGATGAAATCAGCGAGCTATAACCTCAGAAAGGCACTTGGACTTCACTTTGGTGGTGGTAACTCATTTGGTTGTTGCGCCCTTGAGCATGCGTATGTCGCAGCTAATAGACTCGATGGTGTGCTCACTTTTGGTCTCAATTCGTACGATTATGCAGCTGGTCTCTATCTGATTAAGTCCGCTGGTGGTGTCATCTCTGTGTTTGAAAACGGGAAGTGGCAGCTATGGCAGGGAGGTATGAAAGAGCTCTGTGCTAACCATGGTGCTACTATTTTTTCTTCACATCGAGGTATTCACGACGAGGCGTTACGTCTCATAAAAAATCCTCGTACCTGGTCAGATGAAGCGTAGATGTGGTAGGGTTGCAAAATAGTCATATTCCGTGCATAATGTCGCCACTTGAGTAATCAAGGTGTTGCCCAGGTGGCGAAATTGGTAGACGCACTACCTTGAGGTGGTAGCGCCTTCACGGGCATGCTGGTTCAAATCCAGTCTTGGGCACACATAATAAAACACGCACAGATGTGCGTGTTTTATTATGTGTGCCCAAGAAGAAAAGCATAAATTTGCTTTTCGTCTGGATTTGAAAGCCGCAGCGATGTTTTCTTTTGCGAGAAAAGAAAACCGCGAGGCGTGGTCAAGAACACTTAGTAGATTGAGAACGAAGTGAATCAATATACTTAGTGATTCGTGACCAAATCCAGTCTTTTACAAATTACACATCAAGCTTCTGCCGACGCGAGGTTACCCGACTGACCGCTTCATGCTTGCTTCGGTCTCCAGACCGAGCACGAATTCGTTTTCGCCACCGGGTATATGTCTGGCGACTCTGATGCTTAAACATGAGATGCTTCACCTCATCGTACGTGAGACCAAACTCAGCTTTAATTGCTTCAAAACTGACTGTGTCTGCCCAGGCCATAAGAATGAGACGTTCGATGTCTTTCTCCGTGAGTGGTTTCATATCTGCATTGTACGAAATAATTGTATCTGTACAATACCGTTATGCGAAAACTCTGGAATCGAAGCGCGTTACCAGTATGGAGCCTGGTCACCAAAGATGTGACAGGGAAGATAAATATGAATATCTGTACCTATGTCTCTGCGGTATCAATGGAGCCAAAACTGATGATGGTAGCGGTCTATCATAATACGAAGACGCATGATAACTGTGTGGTTGGTAGTGAGGTATTGTTACAGCTCCTTTCCTCAGACCAGGCAAAACTGGTCCGATTACTAGGGCAAACAACTGGTCGTGTGAAAGATAAAATCACACTCCTTAAAAAACGAGAGTTGCTGAGTCAGTATAAGGATTGGTCACATCTTACTGAGGCTGCTGGTTTTGTGGTGGGTACGATAGAGTCTCTGATTGCGGTTGGTGGTGATCATGACCTCGCGATTGTTCGTGTCACTGCTCACAAAAATCTTCGTGAGACGCTACCACTTACAACAGAAATCCTCCGTGCTGAAGGCTTGATTCGCTAGTGGTATACTACTCACATATGACACATTCGACCGTATTACCGCCCGATTATACCCGTGCTTTTAAAGAGGCCGATATCCGCGGGACGTACCCGAAGGAGATTAATGAGGCGGTAGCATACGCGGTTGCGCAAGGAATGGTGGAATTATTTGGGTACACGAAGCTTGTTGTTGGTCGAGACATGCGTCTCTCATCCCCGGCACTCCATAAGGCCTTCATAGCTGGTGCGACGACCGCTGGTGCGCAGGTGATTGACCTTGGTCTCGTTGCCACACCACAGCTCTACTTTGCTTCTGGGTCACTCAAGCTTCCTGGGGTGATGATTACCGCATCACACAGCCCAGCTGCCTATAATGGATTAAAGCTTGTACATGCTGAGGCAGTTCCGTTTACTGCCACGAACGGTCTTCGTAAGATGCAGGCATTTGTTACCAAAGGGAAGTCTGTGGTAGCTAAAAAACCAGGTAAGGTTGTTCTGAAAAACCTCGATAAGGAGTATCTCAAATTTGTACTCAAAGGTGCAAAGCCTACCTCTTATCAGGGTGTGAAGATTGCGACTGATATTGGTAACGGCATGGCGCATGATATCGTGCCACTTCTCGCGAGTGCTCTGCCGATTACATTCGATACACTTTTTGCAAAACTCGACGGCCGTTTTCCGAATCGTGACTCCGATCCAAATCTGACCGAAAATCAGCGTGCACTTGATGCGAAGCTCGACGTCGGAACTTACGATTTCGGTATTTCATTTGATGGTGATGCTGATAGAATCGCCTTTCTTGATGAAAACGGCAACTATGTAAACAGCGCTATCATCGGCGCAATCATCGCCGAGCGAATTCTCAAAAAAGAGCCAGGAGCAGTTATTGCCTCAACAAATCTTAATAGTCGCATATATGAAGAGACGATTAAGCGTAACAAGGGGAGGGTAGTTATGGCAAAGACCGGGCATACCTTCGTAAAGGAGGCGATGCGCAAGCGTCAGTCTGCCTTTGGGTGCGAATACTCGGGTCACTTCTTTTTTCGTGACTTCTACTACACCGATTCTGTCGTCCTTACTCTGCGGTATATTGTCGATACGTATGTCGAGGCGAAGAAGCAGAGGATGACATTTAGCCAGATGGTTGCTCCGTATCGTGTTTACGAGCAGACTGAAGATATTGTGATTAAGGTAGCTAACCGAGAATTGGCAATGGAGAAGGTATTTGAGTACCTTATGAGTCTTAAGCCAAAATCAATCAAACACTTTGACGGCTACTTTGTTGACTTTGGTGATGTGTGGGGTGCGGTGAAGCCGAGTGTAACTGAGTATGGACTTAAGCTCATGTTTGAATCGGGCGATGCGAAGCATGCGAGGAAGCTCCAGCGACAAGTAGCGACGTACATAAAAAGTATTGCGAAAGACAAATAACAATTCTTATGAATATCATTGACTCACTACAGACATATTCACTCGCTCGAGATGAATCGATGTATCAACGTTTGTATGACAAAAGTATAAAGGCCCCTGATGACTTTTGGAGTGCCGTCGCCCGAGAACTTCCTTGGCAGGAATCTTGGCAGTCGATTAATGAGCGTGGTGATGGTGCAAGACAATGGTTTGTTGGTGGTCGAATTAGTCTTTTTGATGCTGTTTTTCATAATAAAGACATGGCTGCCGAGGCGCTGGTTTGCTATACAAAAACAGATGAGCGTCGAGCCTTTACTTGGGGTGAACTTAAATCCATGGTGGCGAGTATTGGTGCCTATTTACGAAACGATCTCAACATCGAAGCTGGAGACGTCGTCTGTTTTAGTGTTGAAAACAAGCAGATTGCAGCTCTCTATGCGCTTGGATGTTTAGCTATCGGGGCAAAGTTTTGCTTCTCATATTTTCGTTTCACAACTGAACAGCTTGTCTCGCAGGTGAATCTCCTTGGCGCAAAGGTGCTTATCTACGAATCGTTTTCAACTGACGGTATCACGAGCGAAATGGTTCCAAGTCTGAAGACGATCGCTCTGGTCTCTCCCACAGAACAGTCAATTAGTGGAGTCAATTCCGTTGCGTTGTTATCGTTTGCTGAGATCGAGCGACAGTATGCCGAAGTTGATTTCAAATCGCATACCTTTTCAGCCGATGAACCGTGCATGTACTTCCTTACTTCTGGTACGACCGCTGTCCCCAAAGCTATTCCAAGTGGTACCGCAGAAGTATTTGTCTCAGCGTATGCAACGTACCTGACACTCTTCGCGTCTCGCACACATACTACGTTTATTACCATGGATTTTGCCTGGGGAGCAGCAGTGATTCCAATGTTTTTCACCCCTCTTATCTTAGGAGAAAAAGTCGTTATTGATGAAGTATTTCTTGATCTTACATCACCTCGAGTCGCGCATATATTTAATCAAGAGCGGGTAGGATCATCACTTATCCCAATTGCGCTGTTTGAAAAGAATATTCCTGTTACGAGCAATGTTCAATTTGAGACATTAGAACGGGTTGTTCTCGGTGGTATGAAGGTGAGTAAAAAAGCAATTGAAACAATCGTGTCTGTGTTTAACAACTCGCGACTGAGTATCTCATACGGGTATGGTTCTAGTGAGATTGGTGGCTTAGCGTTTTACTGCCGCGCTCATGAACAACTCGAAACCTTTGATTTTAGCAAACTCAAGCCAGCATTTGGTTTGCAATATCAGGTCAATGAGCATGGTCGTTTATTACTCAAAAATCATTTTCCTGGATTTTGTAAGACGATAATCGGTCAGGAAGATAAGTACCTCCAGTCTTGGACTGAAAATTATGATTACTTTATCACTGATGATGGAGCGATAGATCATGGTGGTCTCATAGAAGTAATGGGGCGGGCTGACACATTGATAAAGGTAAAAGGTCGCTTCGTTGATACTGCAAAGTTGTTTGAAGTGTGTCAGGAGGCATATGGTGTCCAAACCATACTTATTGATGTACCACGGACTGATGGTACGCAGCGTATCGTCTTATTTGTTGAAGCGGTTGAGTCAGCTCACATAAACGAGTCTGGTTTCATTCGCCTCGTGCAAGAGAAAATCGGTAATTACGCCACACCAGCGCAGGTGGTGTTTGTGGCTGAGTTTCCTCGGACGCATAGCGGTAAAGTGAAACTTGGCGATTTGGCGAGTCTTGTTGTATGAACAAGCGCTGGGAGTTCCTCGATATCATGAAAGGGGTAGGGCTCCTTGCAATGATTACTGTGCATTGTTTAGTGTGGTGGTATGTCTATCCGGTGAATCGGATTGAGCAAATTGATACGAGTATCTTTTTGGCGGGATATATTGGTATTGGTCTGCTCGTGCTGTGGTTGCCGGTCTCTGCGGGAGCGGCCTTTTTCTTGGCAAACAAAAACTTTTTGAATACCAATTTTACCTTGGTTACGACAAAAGTGCGCTTTCTCAGTAGTGTTCTAAAACGAGCAGTACTCATCGCTCTCGTTGGGTTCCTTCTTAACTTCTTAGCTTGGGGTTATGAAGCGACATTTCTTTGGAATGTTCTACAGTTTTATGCACTGAGCATAATCTTGATTGCTGTTACCCATTCCTTCTTTTCGCTGAGAGAGGTATGGCTGGCTGGTATTTTGTCATTTTTTGTATTTACGACAACGGCATTTTGGCAGAGTTTGTTCGGTCCGAGTAAGCTAAAAACAGTATTGATTGGCGACCTTACTCAAATGGATATTTGGCCACTATTGCCATGGTTTTATCTTATTGTGATTGGGTATGCAATTGGATACCTCTTTCTGCAACGTGACGTCGAGCAAGTGTATACGATAACACTGCTTACTGGTATGGCAGGATGCGTACTTGGTCTTTTGGGTGGGGGGTTTCGGATCTCGATTGATTATTCGTTTGCCACTATTTGGGATATGTCCATTCAACCACCAGTGTTCACGATGATTGGCATGGTTGGACTTTCGCTGTTTGTACTTGGCATGGTTGGACGTTTTCTGGAAGCAAGACGTTCGATAATCACTCATTGGCTATCAACCTTAGGTAAAGCGGTGGCGATTGTCTATGTAGCTCATATGATTTTTGGATTCGCATATTTCAATAACCTTTCTGAAACCGTAGATATTTCATATTTTGTTCTCGGGTACATCCTCCAGATGATACAAGCAACCGTGCTTGCGTATCTGTATGTGGTAACTCGAAAGCGCTGGTCAGATTACATCAGTACTCAAATAGGGTAACTATCAAAAAACCTTTCAAATCTCTGTGACTTAGTGTATACTATACACATGAATCGCGCACCAGAAAACCTGCGTTTCGCTGCTATGGCCATTGATGCTGTCGTGTTTGCGTACCTTGATGGTGAGCTTAAGGTTTGCATCAAGCCGGTTAGTAGTGAGTCCGCGTATAAAGGGATGCAAGCTTTTCCAGGCGGGCTTATCCGTGAGACCGAGAATGCTGATGGTGCCCTGACGCGCGTCCTTGAGACGAAGGTTGGTCTCAAACCCGCCTACAGCGAGCAGCTCTATACCTTTAGTGACGTCAATCGCGATAAGCGTAATCGCGTGGTATCGGTGGCATACCTCTGTTTTGTGCGACCTGACACCGCGGCCGTTCCTGCTGCTGGTGATGCTACCTTTGTTTCCGTGCGTGATTTGCCACCGCTTGCGTATGATCATGCTGAGATTATAAATGTTGCTCTTGGTCGGTTACGTGGCAAGCTCACCTACACCACCATTGCACAGTTTCTCCTCCCACGACACTTCACTCTCACTGAGCTTCAAGGAGTGTATGAGATGATACTCGGTACGACGCTTGATAAACGAAACTTCCGTAAGAAAATCCTGGCACTCGATATTGTGAAAGACACCGGTCGGGTACAGGAGGGAGTACAGAATCGCCCCGCAGCACTCTATACCTTCACCAGTCAAAAGCTCACTGAGTTACCACTCATCGTCTAAAGAAAAAAGGCCGGCGCGTTGCGCCGGCCTTTGTGTTGTATGCTCTTACAAAGAGCTGGGAAAGAACTGCTTTTCGCTTCTCGTAACGCCACGAGAGGTCGCTACGATAGGTCGGTGGAGCCACTCGCTCATCTCCTGAAGGAGTGCGACTGGTTCCATCGACCGTTTGGTGTACACAGCCGAGACGCCCTGCATCAGCCACTCCGAGCGAGCAGCGAGTTCACGGAGGTTGCCAGCCTCGGGGAGAGGCAGATCCGTAATCTTCCTCCCCTCGCTGTCGATGTAGGCAGTGGCAGCGAAGAAGTGCGGCAGGTGTGCGAGCTGATCGAGGGCGGTAACCGCCACTCCATCAACATGCGTATTTGCCGCAATGGCGTAGCGTGTCGCAATTGGGTCAAAATGACCCATTCGAAACGCGCCCTGCCAGACTCCATGCTCGTTGTGTACTTCGCGGATATGACTCCGGAGCCAGGCGTTTTCCGTGGGGAAGGGTCCCGGTCCGTGCCGTGCCGCGTAGGCTCTCGTGATACCAAGGACATACGGTCGATCAGTATAGCCCACCTCCCGGAGGAGTTCATGGGCGTGCACATCACGTACCTTGCCGCGGGTGACGTACGGAAAGAATCCGTAGTCTTCGTCGAGTAAGGTTCCCTGGGCTGCTTCAAAGATGACCTTTCGGCCAGCTTTGAGATGAGCGTCGAGGATGGTGCTGTCGGTGATGGTGACGAGCTTCCGAACTGTCTCGTACGATTCTATCGAGATAGCAAAGAGCTCTGCAGAATCGAACTGATGCCAGGTCGTGATGATAGCTTCGTTCGCTGCATGCGCCGCAAGGAGTGGAAGCATAGCACGCTTCTTTTCCTCACGAATAGCGGCGAGCTTTTCACGTGCCTTGACTGGCGTCATGAGATCACCTATCGTCAGATGGTCGACCAGCTCGTTTTCACTGTCTGCCCTTGTTTCACCGATACCGATACCGGTACTGCCATGCCGCTCAGCTCCGCGGGCCAACTCCTTGAGTTGGTTCACGAGCTGGTGGTATGGCGTGATGATTGGTGCTCGTTTGTCGATGAAGAGGAGCGAGAGGGGTGTTGTTACTCCTTTGCTCTCAAGCGCTGTTGCCTCCGCAAGGAGGAATCCTGGGTGTACCAGCATCTTGGGGCCGAGGTAGGTCTTCGCCCCTGGGCGGAAGCTGCCGCTCCCGAACTGGGCGAAGGTGTGATGGCGCCCGTCAGGGGTCACCACGTTGTGGGCGGCTTGAGCGCCACCGCTGTAGCGGACCACGAGGTCGATGTCGTGCTGGTGGATGAGAGTGTCAACCATCGTGCCTTTGCCAGCGTCGCCGTAGCCGAGGTCGGTCGTGATGAGGACTTGATGTTCCATTTTGATCTCCGTTCTGTGGTGGAACAAAAAAGCGGTCACCTCAAAGGAGGTGACCGCGAAGGTGCTGATTCGCTCAGGCGGCAACAAGTGCCGAGAGAGCATCGGCCAGCGTTCGTCCGGCGTCACCGGTGAGGCCGATATTTGTCACGGTGTCCGTGACGTTCTTGGCGGATTCCATCATGCTGATGGTCCCCGCGATGGCTTCGCAGACGAGGGTTGCGTCATCAAGCGTGATGACTCGTTCACCGAGCTGTTCACGCCAGAAGCTGGCGTTCTTGCCACGGTACTGCGTCTGCGTCGGCACGATGTGGAAGATCTCCCACCGCGTGCGCGCTTCGGCAATCAGGTCGGTAACCTGCTCGCCCTTCTCCGCGCCGATGTCGTAGATGGTGTTCAGTTCACCAGCAGAGAGTTCAGGCCAGAAGCGCTCGTCGCCGATGGTGAATAGGTAGCCCTTCTTGCCACGCTTCTCCCACGCGTCGGTCGCGATGAGGCGAGCGGCCTGGAAGAAGGAGTGCCCGTAGGACTCCATATCCTGACCACCGCCCCTGCCCTCGATGATGATGTTCCGCAGCTGTTCATCGAAGCGGTTGTCGGATTCGAACTGCCCGATTTGCACCGGGTAGTTGTCCGAGTGGTAGTCGCCGATCGCCGACATCAGGATCTGCGGATCCTTGACGGCCGTCTTCGCGAGGATGATGTCCATGAGTTTCGGCAGCTTTTGCTGCATCACCCGGGGAATCTCGCCCATCGAGCCGGTCACGTCAAAGGCGATCATAATCGGCAGCGAGGCAGGGTGCTCGGCGCTGTCACGCGACTCGCGCACACCCATCACACTCTTCCTGATACCGCGCGGGTCAAGGCTCGGGTGAATCCCCGATGCCCGTCCCCGACGCACATCGTCGTCGTGTCCGAAGTCGGCAAGGCCATTGGCCCGGCGACTCGAGGCTGAGGTCGTGTAGGCACTTGTGTCCCAATTTCCTCCACCCATAATTTGGTCTCCTTTCGTGGGTTAGGTGAGGTTAAGTGGTCGATACTGCTTCCCAAGCGTTGCGTAGATGAGCTCGGTAAACTCGTGAAAGACTGCTCCGGCATCGACACCGTGATGGTGTGCAGCTGCCGAGTCGAGGTACTCTGTGAGGGGTCGGGGCGTGTCCGGATTGTACCCGCCACGCCCATTCCCAAACAGTTGTCGTATCTGAGCGAAGGTTTCACTCAAGACCAGGTTCTCTAGGTTTCCTGGCTCACGACCACGTCGCTCCGTTTCTCCCCACCCGAGGTAGATAGGTTCGTGGGTGAGCGGGTGGACGAGGAGGTGCTCAAGGGTCATTGCGTGGTGGGTGAGACCAGCCAGTGCTGCCGTGAGCGGAAAGGCAAGGAGTCGTCGTCCGATCCAGGCGGCATGGCCGACCGGTAGGGTGCCACCGAGGCGTTCTTGAATGTCTCGGACGCTTCGGTGACTGTGGTAGTAGGGGAGCACGTTGACCGTGCGCCCTTCGACCTTAAAGCTACCGTAGAGCTTCGGGAGCGTTCGCAACACCTGCTGTACCGGGTGGTATTTCCTCGGCACGTGGAAGGCGCGCAGCTGCTCCGCTTCGGTCGTAAGGACGCGGCTCGTGGACTCGTCCTTCGCGATCTTCAGCACCACTTCCGAGGTCGTCTCGTAGAGGGTCGCGGTGCCTCGGTGAAGTACTGAGTAATCACCAACAGCGATTCGTTCACCGATATGGTAGGTAGTCTGTCCGACCATGAAGGTGAAAAGCGAGGTGCCAGAGACGAGCGCTGCTTTCGCAGTTTCGTACCACTCCGTGAGTCGCAAGCGCGCATCGCTTGCTGCCGTGGCATCGACGATGCGTGTGTAGCGGTTGGGGTCGAGCGCTGCCGTGAGTTCACGGAAGCGTCGTTCTTGTGCTGCCTGTTGTTCAGGAAGTGGTAGGTTTTTGGCCGGTCGGCCGAACACATCCTCGGGACGTGTTGCCGCCATGATCTCGGTGTAGAGTGCCTCGAGATCATAATCAAGGAGGTGTTCGTCCATGAGGTTGCTCCGTTCTTGGTTCTTCGGGGCGGTGGCTTCGCCGCCGCCCCGCGTTGTCACTTGTCCCGACTGTTACTCGTCAGTCGGACGTCCCCAGGCCCGTTCGGGGTTGGCGCTCGAGGCGCGTTTCCCTGTCCCGCCCGCGAGCAGTTTCTCCCAAGGGATAGCTGCCCCGAGCTGGTAGAGGCTCTGCAGGTAGGCCTGCTCTTCGCGCGAGCCTTTCGGCTGTGCGGAGAGGTTGCTGACCGCGAGTACGTACTTCACGACGGAGTGCTCCATCGAGATGAAGTTCGCCGAGACGTCGATGCCGAGTTCTTTCAGCATCAGTTCGCGGCTCGTGGCGCCGACGAGCCCCATGATTTCAGGCTTGGCGAGAAGCTCCTTCACCTGGGTGGCTTCATACGCCAGCGCCCGTGCCGCCGGCACGCCGACTCCGGCATAGGCCCGGTTCACGGTGTCGACCACTTCGTCCGCTGCGATACGCAGGGGTTCGGTGTCCGGCATCGAGATCATGGGTGCCAGCATACCGCCGCCACCCGCGAGGCTTGTGATCGCCTGCATCATCATCGCGGGGTTACCCGCAGCCTTCATCCAGGCATCAAACCAGCCCGAGAGCTGGGCGTTGAAACCCTGGATAGACGGCCAGAGGATGTTGTTGATCTGCGTCAGGAACTTCGTCCGCTTCGCTTGGGGGACGGCCGAAGCCGGCACCCCAAGCGCCGCGAAGATGTCCGAGTAGTCGCGCTTCGTGATCAGCTTCACGACCTCGTAGTAGGAATCGCCGAACGGTTCTTCCGTCACTTCGGCGTGACGCTCCATGGCCGCGAGGATCTTCTTCGGAATCCCGAAGAAGTCCACGCGGTCTGCGAGCGCTGCTTTCACGCCGGCTTCGAGTTCGGTCTGGCCGACCTTCGAAACCCCGCCCACCTTCAGCGCAGCGATGAAGCTGTCGTCGGTACGCGGTGCAGGAAGCACGTCAAGGGATAGGGAGGGCTGGAGCGGTACCGTAGGTGCTGTGCGTTTGCGCAGGTGACCAGTCACTGCCGCCCGCAGCCGAGCGGAGGGGACGGTAGGGAAGCAGGTTCTGATTTCCTCGTCGGTGGCTCCGGCCACGGCGTCTTCAAGGAGCGCAATTGCTTCCGTCCCCGGTTCGCCGACCACAGCCGTGAGGGCAGTGGTGGCGCTGTCGATGTCTGACCCAATTGCGGTCGCAAACGGGGTCAGGTAGGTGACCCACACTTCAGGGAGCGTGGGTACCGGTTCTTTGTTGGCCACAGTGGCCTCCTTTCTAATAGAGATATACGGTTGTCAAAGGACCGCCCCCGGCTACTGCTGAGGTGGAGCGCTACTGATGGTTATCACCAGCGCGCCACCCCAGCGGTAGGGGAGGTGTTTAGATAATGTATAAAGTACACTATCTAAACTGAAGGAAAGGGGTGGGCTGTCCCACCGACTGTTCCTCTATCTGAGTACGAGTGTATACCTGTTGTTAGATAGTGTCAAATATACAATAAGATATGAAATGAAAATGAGCGATGTCAAGGTATGTATGAATAAATATTGATTTTGTCGCATCATATGAGTCATATAACCTAACCATAGTAAAAGTACAACGTAAGGCATGCATCAAGCATACGCAGATTGCTTCAATGACTAGTAAGTAAAAGCCTCAAGAGAGGTGTGTACAATAGAATAATACGTTGTGGCGTCAATCTATACTTAGAGGAGACGTTATTATTCTCTAAGTATCACGTATGTACTCCAAAGCCGTTGTAGTCGTGCTCATTTTTGCACTCTTTGTTAACTCAATGCCTGCATTAGCCCATGCATCAGTGGCATCTGAAGTCTTATTTGATGTTGAGTCTACACTGATTAATTTTAAAAACCGTTTAGCAGTTACTCCGGCAGGTTCTTTACTCGGACTTAACATAACGGTGCCACGCTTACAGCCGCTCGAAGGGCGTGATAATCCGGTGACAGCGTACGGCGCTGCTTCAGTCAGTGATTATGATGTTTCAATGATGTTCATTGATGTGGCAAAGATTATGAGACCATGGATCGGTCATCACCCTGGTAAATGGGGTGGCATGAATTACCAAGATCTCAAAGGGGGTGGTTATCTTGATGAAAAGGGTTGGGTCAAAAAAATTCCTAGTGAAGTGACGAGTGTTGCGGGTATTTTTGCTTGGTCAGACCAATACGGTTCAGACAAATCTCGAGCCGGCCGGTATGTACTCACATATGAAGGAGAGGGTACTATTGATGTATCGCTTATAAGTAGGAGTCAGATAATCTCCAGAGAACCAGGGAAGATTGTCTTTACCATAAAGCCAAATCAGGGTAATTGGATGGTCAGCATAAGTAAAACAGATCCAAATAATACTGGTAATTACATTCGAAACATTAGTATCGTGAAAGAGGACATGATACCACTGCTTCAGGCGGGAGCGCTCTTTAATCCAGACTACCTAAATGTAGTTAAGGACGCTCGTATCATACGCTTTATGGGTACCATGGGGGCAAATAACTCAAAAAAATCTAAATGGTCTGAAGAGATTGTTGGCATCAATGATATCTATTCGTATTCAGCCGGTGTACCTTTGGAAGTTTTAGTGCGACTTGCTAATGAAGCGGGTATCGATCCATGGTTTAACCTCCCATTTTTAGCTGATGATGAGTATGTGAGAAAGTTTGGTGATTACATCAAACAAAATCTTGACCCTAAACTGGTAGCGTATGTCGAGTTATCAAACGAGGTATGGAATTGGTCATTTCAGCAGGCAAACCAATCTCATAGTGCGGGTATTAAAGAGTGGAAACTGGATCCAAAAAACGGTGGGGCAGCCTGGGTAAATTACATGGGGAAGCGCTCTTACGAGGTGATGAAGATTTTGACCGAAGTGTATGGTAGTCGTGCAGATACAAACTTACGACGCGTGGCACCAACTCAGAGTGTAAGTACGTGGGTGAGTGAGCAGGTACTGTTAGCTCCAATGTGGAAACAACATGATCCAACTAATTATGTCCCGCCACATACAATGTTTGATGTACTTTCACCGACAACATACTTCGGTGGAGATTTGATAAAAAGTCAAAAGTTACGAAATGAAATGCTTGCACTCCTTGCAACCGGTGATAATGGTTATAATTTTCACCGCGACTTACTCCAAAAGCCTGTTGTCGGTCGGGGTAAAATCAACATTCAAGCTGTGCCGAACGGTACTCAAACTGTACGAGGTGTTGGGACAGTATTCACAGAAGATGCACCCAAAGGATCCCTTATTGATATAAATGGTACACTCTATTCAGTATGGGAGGTTGTAAGTAATACAGAATTACGACTCTCAACACCGTACACGGGAACTGCAGTAGTTGATGCTCCGGTGCACCGATATGCGAATGACAGTGTAAAAAGAACACTGATGGACCTCAAGCTACAAAAAGCTCTTGCCGACAAGTTCAACCTCCAATTAATACCATACGAAGGTGGTCAGCACGTACAACATGCGTTTGCTATAAACGTACCAGAGAAGGAAATGCAGGCACTGCAAGAGCATCTTACCGGTTTTGTACGTAGTCCACAGATGGCGGACCTTTACAAGGAATTATGGGATGGTTGGAAGTCGCTTGGTACTGGGCCATTTATGATTTTTACAGAAGTTGGTGCACCAAGTAAGTATGGATCGTGGGGTATGCTCGCGTCACTGCACGACGATAATCCACGTGCCCAGTTATTAAAAAGACTAGAATCAAGTGAACAAATCTGGTGGACTGAAAAGGGTGGAGAGCATTATCAGCAGGGGAAGATAATTCGTGCGGCAGGCGGAGCGACGACCCTTGCTGGAACAGCAGCCGAAGATTATCTGGTCGGTTCACCTCAAGATGATGTGCTATATCCTGGTCCAGGTAACGATGGTGTAAATGGAGGTGCTGGTACCGATATACTAATCCTTAAAGGAAAGGAGTCTGATTATACGATTACGGACAAGGGGGTCGGAAAGCAGGTTGTTGGTCCAGATGGTAAAGATTATGTCTACGGAGTAGAAACGTTTACTTTTAGCGAGGGTAAGCCGGTACCAGTGGATACACCACCAACTGAGACCGCGACCACTTCAACATCATTCCGTGTTGTGGCTGGCCAGCAAACATACCAGGCTGTACCGGCCGTGAGCGGTGCTGGTGTCAGCATTCATGCAATTAACGGCATGTCTGCAACTGCAAATGAATTAAGGGGTCAGAGTAAAGGTAACACCATTTATTCTATTCATCACGGCCGTGCTCAGGCCACTATTGATGGTAAATCTCATCGAGTTAACTACTGGCTCATCAACGAAAATCGAATTGAAAGAATTGGTAAAAGTATTGGTTCAGATGCAGTTTCAACTGCGTTACGGTTTGGAGACTTGGTAGTAGGTCCAGTGGCTATCACCGGAACCGACTTCGCTGATGATATGCGCGGTCGAAACATGGATGATGTGTTTTATGGTGCTGGTGGAGCTGATCTGATTTCTGGTGACGGTGGCAATGATGTTCTTGGGGGCGGACTAGGAAATGACGATATTGATGGTGGAAGAGGGCTTGATGTATTGGAGCTCGCAGGACCTTTGTCAGCATACTCGTTTATTAAAAAGAGTCGTGGTGTCGAGGTGTCTGGTCCTGAAGGTGTAGATACTGTACGTAATGTTGAGCGGGTACGATTTGTGGATACGAACGCAACCTACGATCTCATCGACATGCTCACTAAGTCTGATTCAAATCAGACGGTTGTGGATTCAACTGACCCAGTAACCCCAGCACCTGTAGTAGATACTCCAAAATCATTCACTGTCATTAAAGATGTTCTCGATTACCAGGCCGCACCACTGTACGGCGAGGGTGTTATGGTGTACGCAATCAATCGTTGGGCAACATTGGGTAAACAGCTCGGAATTAGTACAACGTTGCCGGCCTATCACATTTACACGAACAACACACAGGTGACCTATAACGGGAATACCCTCAGACCTAATTATTGGAATACCCATGAAAATAAGTCTTATGAGACGAGCACTGAACCAATTTCCGCATCAGCTCTTGATACTGCGCTCCTATTTGGCAACATCATTGTCTCGCCTGCTTTGATAAGAGGTACTGAGTATGAAGATGATATGAGAGGGCGAGAATTTAATGATCGGTTTGAAGCTGGTAAGGGTAACGATATCGTATTGGGTGGTGAAGGCGAAGATACATTGTATCTAAGTGGTACAAGAAATGATTATCGCGTTCTTGTTGTAAAAGATTGGCATTCACACCTTGTGATCGGTCCAGACGGAAGTGACAAAGTTTCTGGTATTGAATTCTTACACTTCAATGGTAATGGCGAGCGAGTACCGTTGGTTGATTTGGTAGTAACAAACTCATCATCAAATGTACTCGGCGCAAGTAACCTTAATGGTATTGAATCGGTTACGTCCATGATAGATTATGGAGCCTTTGTAGAATTCAGATAACCTAAACATGTATACAAAAATTCCCCAAGCAAAATTGGGGAATTTTTGTATACAGATTTAGTAGCAATAAATCTTATTGGTTCACCGCCTGCCTGTAAGGTAAAGGTAATGTCTCAATGTCATTCATTATCGAGGTTGAAGAAAGACGCAGATATCATCTCCTCCTGCTTGTGGCTGTTGATTACTATTGGGGCAGTGATTTGTCTCAAGGATTTGATTAGGTCCCCGGCTGCAGATTGGAGACCATGTAAAACATCCCTGACGAAAGTTTTTGTCATAGAGAAATTCATTTCCCCAGGCATCAGTTACTAACGCGTCGACATTTGGCATCAAGTCCTTCGCGTCAAGTTCAGCGATAATATCATTACGCCATGATCCGTTAGTGTAAGGGATAGAATTAAACTTACCTACTGGTGGTAGTGCGTCCCAGTATGGATTACCTGGTCCCCAGAATTGGCAAATGTTACAAAAGTCGATACCGACTGGGGCATAGTCACCCACGGTGTGACGGTATAGCTCCATTGCTTTCAGTACTTCACGGAGTGTCATGTGGGTTGCTGCGATGTTCGCGCGTTCGCGACTCGTCCTGGTGGCAAACAGTACGCTTGATGCCAGGATACTGACAATGGTTATAACCACCATTATTTCAACAAGTGTAAATCCTGTCGATTTATGTTTACTTGATGGCATTTGCTTTAGTATAGTACCTATATAGAGGCTTTTCAATAAAATGCCCATGTACTATCTCAATCTCAGTACAAAAGGATAGTTTACTGATTTTAAAGAATACGCAAAACAGTATACTTGGTGAGCTGTACACGAAAATTTCAAGATAAAAGTCTATTGCAATAGATGACTATCGGAGCTGGGGCGGAACAAATCAAAAAAAAGAGTTACGTCTCTTGATTGGTTAAACGAAGCCAAGGTTTGTTTCGGGTGATGGTATAAAAAATGGTTCCACTGGGTCGGCTGGGAAAAGAAAACCGCCCGACCATGAGCCGAGCGGTTTATCTCGGTCTTGCCTTGGTCAGGCGGGTTTACCAATCGGTGTTGACGATTCGAAATTGTTCACGCCTCTTCCAGAAATTACGAATCTGCAACCCATCGCTGCGAATTTCTTGCTTTTTCCCATTTCTTTCTGTCCGCTTTCTGAACAGCCGAAGCTGCTGGATTGCGTTTATTGCAATGACCAGGCTGAGAATCAAGAATGCTTTCTGTAGGCTGGGATTGTTGAAGGATTGCGTCGATACCGTGCCAAGACCCACTGCGAAGCTGAGTTGGAGCAGCGGACCCGCAATGAGCATCGTAATCGCACCCCACAGACCCATCTTCTTTAAGTGGTCAGGTGCAACAACGACTTCTCCAGAAAACGGCAGTCGCCTGACTTGAAACCAAGTACCCTTGTACTGAAATTTGAACCACATTTTTCCGCTCCCGATGTCCACCCATTGCGGAGTGACCTTCAAGAGACGGAAGACAAGACAGTGGCCCATTTCATGGATACCGATGGAGCAGTACTGCAACGGAAAATAGAGCAACACCACGATAGAAAGAGCGACGACATCCATAGGACACCTCCTTTGTTACATTTTCAATATCGCTCACGACCCTGACTCGACTGTCGTACTCGCTTCGCTCCGTGCGACAAGTCTCCGTCTTTCGATTCCCGACGAAACGCACGCAGGTGCGTTTCTATAGCCGCCCAAATGCAAAAGACCCCAGAAGGGGTCCTTGCATTTGGGCGGCTATCGGGAATCGAACCCGAATCGAAGGCTCCACAAACCTCAGTGTTAACCGTTACACCATAGCCGCCATTTGTCGAGTGGGGCGCCGACCAGATGGTAGGCGAAACTCGTGTGCACACTGTTATACCTATTTTTTATAGAAAAGTCGAGACCCCGCCGGGTTCTAGCCAAGGCATACATATTTTGTATACTAGAGACATGGATCAAGAAACGCTCATCGTCGCTATTTTCTTCACCTTTATGGTTGGGGCAGGAATTGGTTTTTATGTAACCAAGTTCGTCGTTGGTCTATGATGCGCTTCGCTCATCTCTTATTGTGGTGCCTCGCGTTGATACCAGGCGCTCTTTTTGCTCAGGAAGTCCACCAAGAATTACAAGAAACGGTGCCGGCACGGGTGCTCGAGGTGGTTAGCCAAGAGGAGCGGGACATTATGGGGACGGGTGCTACGACGATGGTGCAAAATCTCCGCATTGAGATACTCGGTGGTGAGAAGACTGGGGAAGTCGTACCACTCCTGAATGATCTGGTGATCCTTGAGGAGGGTGATCGTATCTTCGTTAATCGCCTGGTCGCGATTGATGGGGTGGAGTACTACGCGTTTAAAGATGTGGAGCGACGCTGGCAGCTGTTGGCGCTCGGTATACTGCTGGTTCTCATGATTACAGTTTTTGCGGGGTGGCAGGGAGTGCGGGCACTCCTCAGTCTCGGGTTTAGTATACTCGCAATACTCTGGCTTCTTATCCCGGCCTTGTTGGCTGGGTACGACCCGGCGCTCGCGAGCTTTGCGCTTGCTGCCATTATTCTCGGGGTAACGCTTTTTGTGACCCACGGAGTAAAGCTCCATGTATGTATTGCCTACGCAGGCACGATGCTTGCAGTTGCAATTACTTGTTTTATTGCCTGGTTTTCGGTTGATTGGCTCCGCCTCACCGGCTTTAGTGCTGATGCGTCCGTGTACCTCAACTTTGCAACCGGCGGCACCCTTGATCTCGCCGGACTCCTTCTTGGGAGTATTATTATTGGTCTCCTGGGCGTACTCGATGATGTGGCCATTACCCAGGCGTCGGTGGTACAGGAGCTCAAGTTTGCCAACCCTGCGTTCCGGTGGCGCGAGCTCTATGAGCGGTCAATTCGGGTTGGTCGTGACCATGTTGGTTCACTCGTGAATACCTTGGCCTTGGCATACGTAGGAGCAGCGTTGCCACTCGTCCTCTTATTTGCTCGCTCGGACGCTTCCTTCCTCGATTCTATTAATCAGGAAGTCATCGCCGCTGAGTTTCTCCGCATTATGGTCGGGAGTATGGGCTTAGTGCTGGCGGTGCCATTTACGTCATTGTTAGCGGCGTATTACTTCCAGTCACGTACCGTTGACAAAGTCACAGAACATTCGTGCGGACACCACCATCATCACTAAAAAGGCGTATACTAGAGGTATAGAAGGATTTAGTGGGGTAATACATATTTATATATGAAAGGATTTGTTGAAGAGTTCAAAGCCTTTGCGATGCGTGGTAACGTCGTTGATCTCGCGGTCGCGGTTGTTATTGGTGCCGCCTTTGGCAAGATTGTGTCGTCGCTTGTCGAAAACATCATGATGCCAGTCATCGGTATCTTAGTTGGTGGGGTTAATTTTACCGGTTGGGCACTCACTATCGGTGAGGCTAATATTGCGTACGGTCGTTTCATCCAGAGTGTGTTTGATTTTGTTATCGTAGCGTTTGTCATCTTCCTTGTCGTGAAGGCGATGGCCAAGATACAGAAGAAGCAGGCTGAAGAAAAGCCAACACCAAAGGAGCCATCTGATGAGGTGAAGCTCTTGACTGAGATTCGCGACGCGCTTCGTCGCTAAGACAGAGAGATGGTGCCTAAAAATGCTCCCGGAGTACCCGTGGGGCATTTTTAGCTCTCGCCAAATGAGAGAATCAGTTTTTGAATATCGCTATCCCATGACTTATCCACATTCACAGTGGGGAGTGGGGGAGTAAAGTCCTTTATTTAAGCCATTTGACCGAAGTCAGGCCCTTTTTTACAAGTCCCTAAAACCACCATACTATAGTGGTACCGCACGACGGATCTCCACATCGTGCGTGTCGGAGGTAAGACACGCCCACGCACACGCCCTTGATGACGTGAAAGTGGCCAGTACACCTGGTTGTGTCTTGTCTTCTCTCCGACGAACTCTTCTGTAGACCCAATCGACTAGTGACATGAGTGTAAGCCAACACTCATGTCATGAGTACCACCACAGATTGTGTTTGTATGAGAGTTCTAATGTAGAGTCGCGTTTTACCAGCAGTTCTTATTGTGATATGGAAATTAAGCAGATAAAAAAGCGTGACGGTTCAGTAAAGCCATTTGATATTGCGAAGATTGAACACGCAATCTTGATGGCGCTGGCGGAGACCAACGCCGGCGGGGCAGAAGATGCCAAGAAGGTGGCGAACCTCGTCCACCAGAAAGTAATTTCGATGTGTGTCCAGTCTGGCACTGCCGCTGACGGTGACCCAAAGGCGCAGAAGTGTGTCGACGGCTATCCAACCGTTGAAGAAATTCAGGACCTCGTTGAAGCGTCTCTCATGGAGCTCAATTACTTTGATACCGCCAAGGCGTACATCATTTACCGTAATGAGCGTAAGAAGATGCGTGAGCGTGATATTTTCCGCAAGCGGGTGAACTTAAAGCCGTACGAGTACCCTGAGCTCTATGAGTATGTCGATGCGATTCGTCACTCATACTGGGTACACACCGAGTTCAATTTCACCGGAGACGTCCAGCACTTCCACGTAAATGTGAATGATGCTGAACGAAATGCCATCAAGAACACGATGCTTGCCATCGCGCAGATTGAGGTAGCGGTAAAGTCGTTCTGGGGTGATATCTACAAGAAGATGCCAAAGCCTGAGATTGGAGCAGTGGGCTCAACTTTTGCTGAATCTGAGATTCGTCATACTGACGCTTACTCACACCTCCTGGAGATTCTTGGACTTAATAATGAGTTTGCCAAGATTAAAGATATTCCGGTGATTCAGCAGCGTATGGATTACCTTGATAAGGTGGCTGAGTTGTCGCGTACGCAAGAGAATCGTGAATATGCGCACGCCGTAATGCTCTTTTCACTTTTTATCGAGCATGTCTCACTCTTCTCTCAGTTCCTTATCATGATGTCGTTCAACAAGCATAAGAACTTGTTTAAGGGAATCAGTAATGCAGTTGAGGCGACGAGTAAAGAGGAGAACCTCCACGGACTCTTTGGTATTGATGTGATTAATATCATCAAGGAAGAGCACCCTGAGTGGTTTGATAAGGCGATGCAGGACGCGATTATCAAGGCGTGTGAAGAGGCGTATGAAGCTGAAAGTCGTGTGGTGGACTGGATCTTCGAAGCTGGTGAGCTTGATTTCTTGCCAGCACAAAACGTGAAGGAGTTCATTAAGAATCGTCTCAATAACTCACTAGCTGCTATTGGTATGCCACGTCACTTTGAGGTCAGTGAAGCGCTCCTTGAGGAGACTGACTGGTTCGATAATGAGGTGATTGCCACCAAGCATGTCGACTTCTTTGATAAGCGCTCAATTAATTACAACAAGCGCGCTGCCAGTGTGACCAGTGATGATTTATTCTAGTAATGCTGATTTAGTCTGTCCGATATATGTCTACTAATTACAACGAGCCATGGTACTGGGTCAACGAGAACACGCGAGCCTTTATGTCTCGTGGCTACCTTGTTGATGGTCAGACGACCGAAGAGCGTGTCCGGTACGTCGCCGAGTACGCTGAGAAGGTCCTTGAGAAGCCAGGCTTTGCTGACAAGTTTGAGAAGTACATGAGTCTTGGGTGGATCTCGCTTGCGACACCAGTCTGGGCCAACTTCGGCCTCAAGCGCGGTTTACCAATCAGTTGCTTTGGGTCATTTGTCGCCGATGATATGGCTAACATTCTTCATACCCAAAGTGAGGTGGGGATGATGTCTAAGTATGGTGGTGGTTGCTCAGCCTACTTCGGTGACTTACGTGCACGTGGCAGTGAAATCACCCAGAACGGGCACTCATCAGGTCCGGTGCACTTCATGCAACTCTTTGAAAAGATTCTTGATGTGGTGAGTCAGGGAGCGACTCGACGTGGCGTGTTTGCAGCGTATTTGCCGGTAGAGCATCCTGATATTCTTGAGTTTCTTGATATTGGTACCGAAGGTAACCCAATCCAAAAAATCAACCACGCGGTGACGGTAACCAACCAGTGGATGGAAGAAATGATTGCAGGGGATGCTGATAAGCGAGCAGTGTGGGCAAAGGTTATCCAGCGTCGTGGTGAAATTGGATACCCGTACATCATGTTCATTGATAATGCGAACGATCAGCGTCCGCAAGTATACAAGGACAAGAATCTCCCTATCTACGCCAGTAATGTGTGTAGTGAGATTATGCTCCCAAGTAACCGTGACTGGTCATTTGTGTGTTGTCTCTCGTCTATCAACATCATGCATTATGATGACTGGAAGGATACTGACCTCGTCGAGACGATGACCTACTTCCTTGATGCGGTCATGAGTGACTTTATCAGTAAACTTGAAGCAATGCGCGATAGTGAGGATGAAGACAAGCGTCTCGCCTTCCGCTTCATGGAGCGACCATATAACTTTGCGAAAGCGAATCGCGCTCTTGGTCTCGGTGTACTTGGCTATCACTCATATCTCCAATCAAAGGGCTTACCATTTGAGAGTGATGAAGCTGGTCGTCTCAATACTGAGATCTTCAAACTTATCCAGGAGCGTTCACTCGCTGCCTCAGCCGAAATGGCCAAGACAATGGGTGAGCCAGAAATTTTGAAGGGGTACGGTCGTCGTCATACAACGACAGTTGCTATCGCCCCGACTACCTCGTCAGCTTTCATTCTTGGGCAGGTTTCGCAGGGAATTGAGCCAATCTGGAGTAACTGCTACATCAAGGATGTGGCGAAGCTCAAGGTCGTTATTAAGAACCCAACCCTCGAGACGCTCCTCACTGAGAAGGGGAAGAATACGAAGGAAGTGTGGGACAGTATCCGCGATAACGATGGTTCAGTCCAGCACCTTGATTTCCTCAGTGATGAAGAGAAGGCCGTGTTCCGTACCTTTGCTGAAATCGACCAGAGCAAGCTCATCGATCATGCGGCTGAACGACAAAAGTATATCGACCAGGGACAGTCACTTAATGTGATGGTGGCACCAGATACGCCAGTGAAAGAGATTAACCAGCTTTACCTCAAGGCTTGGAAGCAGGGTTGTAAGGCGCTCTACTATCAGCACAGTATGAACGCAGCCCAGCAGCTCTCACGCAAGAAGATTCAGGAACGAGCTGAGAAGAAGTAAAGGAAAAACCGCCCGGGACACTGCCATGGGCGGTTTTACTTATTTTATGGTCATGAAAACCACTTATTAAGATATTTGTATACCGACCCGTGGATATGTCCACTTGGCACTATTAAACCTCGTGTATGATAGAGGATAAGAGAACAAGCGGTGTTGAGCAGGGGCTACGTTTCGCGACGACATAGCCCCCGCTCAGAACCGCTTTTTTCTTTGGTTGACGAATCGGTACGGTTTGCTACCGTACCGAGTGGACAGTCTAAGGGGGTAGTATGGTGTGGTGGATACTCTATGCGATGGCAGGGGAGGTTGATACCTCTTTGCCAGATTCGTTTTCAGTACGGGTGCAGCGTGAGATTGTTATCGAATCAAACGTATTCGATTATGGGCTCATGCGAGTAGTCGTTGATACTTGTTTGGTCGGGGTGCCGTACTGGGTGTGTAGCCGGGTGATAGATGGGGTAGAGGCCGGAACATTTTTGCGCTACTACATCGGTTCGACCATTATCGAACTGCATCAATGAGGAAAAGGCGGCCAGACACGGTCGCCTTTTTTCAGACATTTTGTATACTATGAATTCAGTATGATACGCAGTCTCACGGTCCTTCTTATTCTCTCGTTGTCGCTCTATTGGTATGCGAGTGTGGGGGCGTATTGCCAGGCGCCGCTCACGTACGCGCTTGTAGACCTTGATAGTCGGTTTAACCTGAGTGAAGCTGATGCGCTCGCTGCTATTAGTGAGGCCGAGACCCTCTGGGAGGAGGCGGTGGGGCGAGAGCTGTTTATACAGGTCGGTAAAGATGAACGACCAGACATCACCATCTCCTTTACCTTTGACGACCGGCAAGAGCGCGCCATTGCGGAGGAGACCTTCCGCGACTCGCTTGATAATAAGGCGGCTACTTCAGAGGACTTAGCAGCCGCGTATGACAAATTGGTCGCAGACTACCAAACGAAGCGTGATGCGCATCAGGCGGCAGTCAGTGATTATGAGTCACGTCTAGCTACTCACAATGCGACAGTCGATCGGTACAATAGTGAAGGTGGTGCACCAGATGCCATTTATGACCAGCTCCAGGTGGCAGAGCGTCAGTTGGCCAGTGAGGCGACGAGACTGGAGCGGGAAGGGAAGGAACTTAACGAACTCGCCGACCGTATCAATAATCTCGGTGAGCAGGGTAATCAGATTATTCGGCAGTACAACGCTGGTGTGAACGCATACAATAGCGAGTTTGGTGAACCAGATGAGTTTACTCAGGGTGATTATATGAATGGCGCGATTCATATTTATACCTTTACCTCACGTGGTGAACTCGTGAATGTGCTTGCTCATGAGTTTGGTCATGCGCTCGATATTGACCATGTTGAGGGGAGTGCATCCGTGATGTATTATTTAATGGAGGATCAACCAACGCCACCAGCTCTCTCCGGAGAGGATAAAGCCGCTTTTACTACGCAGTGTGGTGCAGCCGGCACTCTTGGGACTTCGGTTCGAGCTCTCATTAATCAGTATATTTTATAACCATGAATAGCTTTTTTGAATCAAAATTGAACCAGAGTCTCGCGGCTGCAGCGCTCGCTGGAGTGGTGTTGGCGCTCGTTAGTTACGCATACGTAACTCTTAAGAACAGTGAAGGGTGGGTCGGACCAACCACCATCAATATCGTTGGTACGGGTGAAGTGACTGCTGTGCCAGATATTGCTACCTTCTCATTCTCAGTGCGAGGTGAGGGTAAGACTGCAAGTGAAGCCCAGGCTACCTCAGCCAAGGCAATCAATGATATTGTCGGGTACCTAAAGGAGCAGGGAGTAGAAGAAAAGGATGTAAAGACTACGAACTATAACCTCTCTCCAAAGTACACCTACGAACAGCGTCCTTGTATCATGGGTATGATGTGTCCTCCAAGTGAGCCAAAGCAGGATGGCTTTGAGGTCTCACAGATGGTGACCGTAAAGGTGCGAAATACCGATACTGCCGGAGCTCTCCTCACTGGCGTTGGTGAGCGAGGTGCGACTGATATCAGTAGTCTTGGCTTCACCATTGATGACGAGGAGAAGCTGAAGGCCGATGCGCGCAAGCTTGCGATTGAGGATGCGAAGCAGCAGGCAGAGGCACTCGCCGAACAGCTCGGCGTGACGCTTGGTGAGATGACTGGTTACTACGAAGAGTCTGGTAGTCCATATCCATACGGCATGGGTGGCGACATGATGATGTCTGCGAAGGCTGAGATGGCACCAAGTCCAGAGGTACCAATGGGGGAGAATACGGTGACAAGCCGCGTTAACCTCACCTACGAAATAAAATGAGCAAACGAGCGTAGCGACTATTGCGAATTTTGACGAGTAAAGCGCCCTCCCAAGGCGCTTTATCCGTCCATAACCACATTGTTTATTGAATTAAAATTTCCTAGTAGCGACTATTGCTTACTTACGCGAGTAATGCGACCTCCAAAGGAGCATTATCCGCGCACAGTCACTTTGATTCTTTAGTCACTGTGTCGTAGCGACTATTGCGAATTTTGACGAGTAAAGCGCCCTCAAAAGGCGCTTTATTTGTACCAAGGCTTTCGATTTCGCTATCGCTCGCTATGACGGAACGGGGTATGACCTGTAATGAAAACCCGAGGACCGGCCTAGGGCCAGCCCTGGCCGGTCCTCGGGAGACGTCATTGTGATGAGGGAGTGGTAACGACCGAAGAAGCAATCCAGTTTCGTTACTGCAAAACGCCTCTGGTGAGGCGTTTTCACCTCTTTAAACCCGGTCTTTCCTACAAACCACTCCTTTTGACATTCCCTGGTATGAGGAGTATAGTACAAAGGAATCGCCCCCGAGGCGTTTTTATTTTGGAAGATTATTCGAGTCTAAGCACACAATCTATGGATCGTTTTGTAACCTATCTCCGTGCCACGATGGCCGAGATGAAGCATGTGAAGTGGCCTACCCAGAACCAGGCGCTCGTGTACACTGCGCTTGTTATTGGTATTTCTGCAGTGGTCATGTTCTTCGTGGCGATGGCAGACTTTGTCTTCACCTCAGGTATCGACTTTATCGTTAATAGTATCTAGTCTATGGCTAAGCAACATTCAACTGGTGAGCGTCACTGGTACGCTATCCATACGTACTCAGGCTATGAGAATGCCGTTGCGCGTAACCTCCGTCAGCGTATCGACTCACTCAACATGCAGGAAAAGATTTTTGATGTGGTCGTTCCATCAGAAAAGAAGATTCGGGTGAAGGGTGGTAAGCGCGTCATGGAAGAGGAAAATCTCTTCCCTGGATACGTGCTTGTCGAAATGATTGTAGATGATGAATCATGGTACGTGGTTCGCAACACGCCTCGGGTTACTGGTTTTGTGGGTTCAGGCACCCAGCCAGTCCCACTCTCAGAGGCTGAATACCGTGCACTCATGAAGCAGATGTCTGACGATACTCCAACTCACAAGGTAGACCTCAGTGCTGGCGACCTCGTCACGATTGTTGACGGACCGTTTAAGGAGCTTGAAGGGAAGGTGGGTGAGGTAGATGAGAAGTCTGGTAAGGTGAAGGTCTTGGTGGCGATGTTTGGGCGCGAGACTCCCGTTGAACTCGACTTCCTCCAAATTAAAAAGGTTTAATCGAGCGAATAGCTTTGTCGGTACGAAATTTCGCTCAGTCACCGTACATCAGTACGGCTTCCTCACAAAATTCCTAGCCTCCTCGCTCCTCATCTCGCTAAAACCTTTTTAAAAAAGAGTGTAGATAGTAAAACACAAAGACGCCGGCCTATATGGCCGGCGTCTTTGTTGATCTGTAAAATGAGAAACCGCGCAACCCTCAAGGGATCACGCGATGTATTTTTCTGAGGGGTTGTTACCCCTCGACCGATTCTTCCAGCGCATCGCGGCGCTGTTCGTACTCGATCTTGTTGTTGAAGCCCTCGATCCTGCCGTCTTTGAAGCGGATCTGATAGGGTGGCTCTGCCACCGGGACACAGATACCGCTGTCGGCGAAGTCGTAGACTTCGTCAGTGACGAGGGCGATGTGCTGTCCCTCGTCACAGTTCGTCTCGGACAGGATGATCCGGGCCGACGCCGGGATGGCAAACATCGAGACAGTGAGGGTGGTGGCGATAAGGATCAGGCGCATACATTCCTCCATTTGCGCAGGAGACGGAGTGTCTCCCTTATTTTTATAATAGCACATATTATTTAAAAAGTCAATAAAATGTCGTCAAATCGCTTGCAAACTCGTATTTTTCTTGTATACTGCGGGGGCTTCTAATTTGAGGAGTGGGTGGCTATGGAACGCTCGCACTTCGCCAATTTAGTTATTAAACACACATCATGGCAAAGAAACTTGTAAAGAAGATCAAGGTTCAGGCAACTGGTGGTAAGGCTACCCCAGCTCCACCACTCG
>JACCDT011417139.1_pt1 | contig 39356 bp, 40 predicted proteins | sample 7446291 | NCBI WGS metagenome assembly JACCDT01 (sample SAMN15323446, study PRJNA562643) | freshwater metagenome | isolation source: river surface water | place: USA:Blue River Watershed | collected 2017-08-17
CGTTCACCATACCTTTCGGTTTAGGTGTTCCCCGTCTAGTCTCTACACCTTCATCTTACGAAGCTTGGCTCGGTATTGCCATTTTACAGGTTTCACCGAATTTGAGGAATTACACTCATAAAGTTTCCTAAATGAGGCTCAATTTTCATAAGTCTGGTGTGTCTACCGATTCCACCATACTCGCTTGTGAGACCATTATAACTCAAAAAGTCATAGTGGTCAAGTGCAGGTTGTGGGGATCGAACCCACCTTAGCCGAATTATGAGTTCGGTGCTTTCAACCAGAGAGCTAAACCTGCAAGGTACGAGTGCCTGGATTCGAACCAGGTCAAAGCCGCTAATCTGGCGGAAAGAGTTTATAAGACTCCTCTGACTACCAAGTCTCACTCGCTTGAACCAGATCAATTATAGAGGATCTGGGACTCTTTGTCAACTACCTTCTTCGTGATCAGTGTGTATTCGTATCAGATCGTCTAATTCCTGATATTCAGAATAAGGAACTAGAGCGACATTTCCATACTCACTTTTAATCAAAAAGGACTCGCCGGATTCAACACGACTAAGTATAGCATCAAAATCCTTTTGAAGTTCCTCAATCGTTATGGTTTTCATAAACTGCAAGATCAGCGTATTCGATTTGGTCTGAAGTTAGATTGTCTGTAATAAAGTTTGTAACATTCATGAATTCTTCTACTGTATCACAAGTTACAACTTTTTCGTTACCTTGATCACTTACAAGAAGTACAGATCGAGTACAAACATCGATGACGACGCCAAGTAGACATTCCGTGTTCATTCGTTTGTTTTTTGATTACCTGGATATTATAGGGGATGTCTTGGCGGTTGTCAAGGGGTTCTTAAGATAATCTTCCAAGAACCGTACCAGTATTTGTAAATGTGATTGTATTTCCAGCAGATCCTGAAAGATAAAATCCACCCGCTCCTGGACTTGATGGATTATTTCCAGGTGCAGCACCTGGACTTCCTGGAGTTGAAGTATTAGTTTCAGCATTAAAACCACTTAAACCAGGACTTCCATTTGTTGCAGAAGTTGTTTCTTGAACTACTCCTGATTGTCCCCAAGTACCTCCAGAACTACCATCTCCACCTTTTCCTCTAGCACCTCCACATCCAGCACCTCTAAATAATGAATCTTGACAACAATTTGTAGTACCAGTTACTGCCGCTCCAGAAGCTCCTGCTCTTGATCCTGATTGATTATCATATCCTTGACCTTTTCCACCTACTCCACCTGTAGTATCCCCAGCAACGCCAGCACAACCGTTGACATTAGCAAAAGTTCGGACAAAATATACAGCTCTATAATCTCTCTGCATACCATAATAATCATAATTTCTATTACCACTTCTAAGACGACAAATACGACCTCCCCATGTTGCTTGAGAACCATTAACATAATTGTAGCGGTAACAACCAACATTTGTACAAAAATCTGCGGGAGCGCCTGCACACCAGTTATAAGATGTATTTCCTCCACTAATTAAAGCAGTGTTACATGGAAGCGCCCCCGCTGTTCCAGGACAACTTCCACCTCGTGTAACAGTTATTCTTGAAGTTCCTTGTTGAAATCCAGAACCATATCTACCAAATCCACCTCTCCCACCATTACCACCATTTCTACCTCTAGCACCACCTCCTCCACCACCATAAATTATACCAGTATTAATTAATGTATAATTTGAAGAATTATTTTGAATTGCAGTGCCTCCATTTTGTGCATCAGAACGTGTATTGGTTGGTATTCCTAAAACACGAGCACCATTTCCACCTGCACCAAGAATTGAACCGGTATTTCTAAGAGTAAATGTTCCTAATCTTCCACCAGTTACAGTTAATGCCGCTAAAGTAGCATCATTAGATCCTATCGTACCATTATTAATATATTCTTTTTCAATATTACGAGTCCAATAATTAATTCCATTTATAGTAAATACAGTTTGCATGTTGACATTTAGTAATGTCCCATTGTTCACAACAGTAATTTTACTTGTAGAACCATAAAAATTTTCTAAACTAATAGTTCCTGAAGTTGGAACTAATGAATTATTTGTAATATCTGCAACAAAATTACCTCTCCTGTAGTATTCATTCATACTAATAGGATTTGTTCCACCAAAATTATCTTGAAGATCTTGTAGACTAATTGGATTGGGGAAAGTAGGTAATGGCATTTATCTTATTTTGATTCTAAGATCTTTACTCTATCTTTTAAATCTTGAATTTCTTTATTTTGTTCCTTAATTGCTTCAATTAAAATTGAAACCATATTACCATAAGCGACTGTTTTAACTTCAATCGGATTTCCTTCAGAATCTTCCTCTGGACAAATATAAACAACTTCAGGTAATACCTTTTCAATTTCTTGAGCAATAACACCTATATGTTTTTTTGTTTTATCTGAAAAATCATTTCTTGTAAATGTAACTCCTCTAATACTTAAAACCTTTTGAAGAGGATCATCAATGGGTTCTATATTTTCCTTTAATCTTTCATCAGAAAATGCAGTGACATTTCCATTAAAAGTTGCATTATTGGTAGTTGCATTTACTACACAAAGTGATGTAGTTGGCGTAGTCATAAATCTGATACGACAGTTACCTGTAGTACCCATAATATCAAGACCTCCAAGAGATCCTGTTGCTGGAGTAGTGCAAGTTATCACTCCAGTCGCATTAATACTTCCTACATCTAGTTGACCAGTTGCCATATCTTTTTTTAATTATTTATTATGATTTTGGGTATTTTTGCTTTACATTATCTATTGTTTTTTTCCATTCATCATAACCACCATGATATAAAATATCAAATTGTTCAGCAAAAGAAGGATATTCTCTTGCACGAAGTCTTTGATATTCTTTATTATCATATTCAGTTTTTAATCTTGAAATTTCATTGATAATTTCATCTTCACTTGGAATTGATTGGGATGTATCGTGCCAAATAATATCATCATAAGTTTTACCCAAGCATGTCCATTTTGCACCAGGGCAAAGAGAATTTAATGCCTCAGCAATTCCAATATTTCTTTTTGTGTTAATTGAGTTCATGCAGATATCTCCTTCACTGTAAACGAATTTGTTCCCCAATAATTACTTATATAAGAAGTTCCACCCCAAAAATTTGCAAAATATAAGGTGAATGTAGTCTTTGCTAAACTTTCAGAATCAACTAAATGCTCAATTGTTGCTTGAGCATAATATTCTTCTAGTGAATTTGCATTATTATAAACTAAACAATCACTCTCATAACCAGTTTTAGAAATACAAATTGGTTTATCATCTCTATAAACTCTTAAAGCAATTCCATCCTCATTTGAAGATGAGTTTGTAGATTTGACAGTACCAGACCATTGAACCAATAATTTTGAAGTTTTTGATGAAGGTACAATAGATACACTCAAACCTGTTGAAACAAACGTTGATGATGTGGTAGAAATCTCATCAATAGATCCAATCGTATTTGTATTTACGACTTGAAGAGTTCCCCCAGAAGAATTTAACGTTGGAGTTCCAGCTAAATTTTGTATTTCATTTACAAGTAATAAACTACTCATTTTAATGATGATTATTTTTTGTATTTATAATATAATCCAAGTACCGTTGTTTGTTATATTTCCTGCTTGTGTAATAGTACCTTTAGATATAGCATTAAAATTAACAGGAATTGTAAACGTATCTAATACTGAATTCCAATGCATATAAATCGGAATTCTTAATGCATTAAAAGGCCCATTTGAATTAACTAAACCGCCATTTGCAGGATTTCCAATAGTTTGTCCAGCAACAATTACAGGTACACCAATTCTCAAGTTTCCAGTACTACTAATGTTGAAATATTGAGTAAGACCAGTTGTAGATGGGGCAGCAATATTTGGAGTACCAGAAGCATCAGCGAAAACAAATCCTCCACTACCTAATGCTCCTCTTTGAGTTATCAACCATGTTGATCCATCAACTCCAGTTCTATTCCAATGAATATAAGAACCCTGATCAGTTATTGTATTGTATGGACTATTTGCTCTAGGGGTTAATTGAGTTGCGGCATCTGCTTTACCAGTACCTGCAAAAGTTCCAATTGGACCTTGCACTCCTTGTAATCCTTGAGCACCACCACCTTGAGCACCTTGTCTTCCTTGAGAACCACCACCTTGAATACCTTGAGAACCTTGTCCACCGCCACCTTGGACACCTTGTAAACCTTGAGAACCTTGTCCACCACCACCTTGAGTACCTTGTAAACCTTGTCCACCGCCACCTTGTAAACCTTGAGAACTTTGAGTACCTTGCAGTCCTTGAGATCCACCACCTTGAATACCTTGAGAACCTTGTCCACCGCCACCTTGTACACCTTGTAATCCTTGAGATCCACTACCCTGAGTACCTTGTCTTCCTTGAGTACCTTGCAATCCTTGACTACTACCACCTTGTACACCTTGTAATCCTTGAGATCCACCACCTTGAGCACCTTGGGCACCTTGTCCACCGCCACCTTGGGCACCTTGTCCACCGCCACCTTGTACACCTTGTAATCCTTGAGATCCACCACCTTGAGTACCTTGTCTTCCTTGAGTACCTTGAAGACCTTGAAGACCTTGATTACCTTGAACGTTACCTGCTAATCCTTGAATACCTTGAAGACCTTGAAGACCTTGACGACCTTGAGAACCACCACCTTGAATACCTTGAAGACCTTGTAATCCTTGAAGACCTTGCAATCCTTGAAGGCCTTGTAATCCTTGACGACCTTGAGTTCCTTGAAGTCCTTGGATTCCCTGAACACCTTGAAATCCTTGATTTCCTTGAAGTCCTTGAATTCCTTGATTACCTTGAAGTCCTTGAATTCCCTGAACACCTTGGGGTCCTTGACGACCTTGAATTCCTTGAATTCCCTGAAGTCCTTGATTACCTTGAATTCCTTGAACACCTTGTGGGCCTTGCGATCCTTGAGTTCCTTGAACTCCTTGAATTCCCTGCAATCCTTGATTACCTTGAATTCCTTGCAGACCTTGAGTTCCTTGAAGTCCTTGGAGTCCTTGAAGTCCTTGATTACCTTGAATTCCTTGAACACCTTGGGGTCCTTGACGACCTTGAGTTCCCTGAAGTCCTTGAAGTCCTTGAAGTCCTTGATTACCTTGAATTCCCTGAACACCTTGGGGTCCTTGACGACCTTGAATTCCTTGAATTCCTTGAAGTCCTTGATTACCTTGAATTCCTTGAACACCTTGTGGGCCTTGAGATCCTTGTGGTCCTTGAATTCCCTGAACACCTTGATTACCTTGGATTCCTTGAATACCCTGCGGTCCTTGACGACCTTGAGTTCCTTGAAGTCCTTGAATTCCTTGATTACCTTGGAGTCCTTGAATTCCTTGAACACCCTGGGGCCCTTGCGATCCTTGTGCTCCTTGAATTCCCTGAAGTCCTTGATTACCTTGAATACCTTGAGTTCCTTGAAATCCTTGATATCCCTGAGCACCTTGTGTTCCTTGATCACCTTGAACACCTTGGAGACCTTGAACACCTTGTGGGCCTTGAGATCCTTGAAGTCCTTGAGATCCTTGAAGTCCCTGAACTCCTTGATCTCCCTGAACTCCCTGAACTCCTTGATCTCCTTGAACTCCTTGAAGTCCCTGTAATCCTTGATTTCCTTGAGCTCCTTGTCCTGCAAATAGTCCGTCTAATCCTTGACCACCCTGAGTTCCTTGGCGACCTTGATTACCTTGAAGACCTTGTGTTCCTTGGAGAGAAACACCTTGAGATCCTTGACGACCTTGAGTTCCTTGTTGTCCTTGGTATCCTTGTGTTCCTTGAGATCCTTGAGAACCTTGAAATCCTTGAGAACCTTGAGAACCTTGATTTCCAACAGATCCTTGAGCTCCTTGAGTACCTTGAACGTCACCTGCTAATCCCTGAACACCTTGTGTTGATTGGACACCTTGAGATCCTTGAACACCAATTCCTTGAGAACCTTGAAATCCTTGATAACCTTGAGTTCCTTGACGACCTTGACGACCTTGAGTTCCCTGAACCTCACCTCTAGCACCCTGTATTCCTTGTCCTCTAACACCCTGAATACCTTGAGTACCTTGAGATCCACCACCTTGTAAACCTTGTCTTCCTTGAGTGCCTTGAAGACCTTGAGATCCATCTTGTCCACTAAATCCTTGAGCACCTTGAGATCCTTGATTTCCAATAGATCCTTGAGTTCCTTGAGAACCTTGAGATCCTAAAGTTCCTTGAGTTCCTTGAGATCCTCCACCTTGAAGTCCTTGGTTACCCTGAAGTCCTTGTATTCCTTGTATTCCTTGAGATCCTTGGGATCCAACTCCTTGCAATCCTTGAGTACCTTGGGTGCCTTGAACTCCTTGACGACCTTGAGTACCTTGAGATCCTATTATTCCTTGATTTCCTTGACGACCTTGAGTACCTTGATAACCAAGTCCTTGTGTTCCTTGAGTACCTTGTGCTCCTTGAGCACCAACAGGATTTGCCCAAGTAACTCCCGTACCTGTCGTAACTAAAACTTGCCCATTAATTCCAGAAACATTATAAAAATCATATATTGCGCCAGTTATTCTTAAATTTCCATCAAGATGTAATTTTTGAGATGGAATTGAAGTTCCAATACCAACTCTAGAACTAGAAGAATCATAATAAAAATCAGTAGCACTTAAAAAATCACCATTACTATTAAATATAATTTCCTTATTATTTCCAGGTGCAAATACTGTAATTGTAGATATAGTTCCAGAAGCAGTTGCTACAATTGCATTGCCTTTAAAATTTAATTTATTGACACTATTTGCTGTTCCAACAAGAGATCCTTCATCAAAAATTGAAATTCCTCCGACAAATTGTGCTGGAGGAACAAGTTGCCAATATCTATCAAAAGTAGTACCATTATCAATAGTAACTAATGTATAATAATTTTCAGAAATGGGAAGTTGTTTTTCATCAGGATAACCTAAATTTGGTTCAGCATCTTCTAATCCAAGATAAAGATGTCTACTAGTACTTAATCCATCAAAAGGACTGACTTTTGCTCTTCCGCTAATATACTTCGCCATTATTATACAGTGCTATTCTCCAAGATACTACAAATAAATTCCATTTGTAGTGGCCCTACTTTTCCACCACTAACATATGTATGTTGAATCCCAGCAATCGCTCCAGAATTAGTTTCAAAAATTGTACTACCAACTCCTCCAGTAACTTTTGAAACTGTAAATGAAGTTTGTGGAGAAGGAAATATTGATGTTGTTATTCCACTTCCTGGAGGGCAAGTAAATGCAAGACCAGCCATTGTGATCTCATCATTTACTGAAAAATTATGAGCACCATATGTAGTAACTGTGGTTAATCCTGTAGTATTATCATACTTACAATCAAATATTGAAACTATACCTGCCTGAACTCCACTAATTACAAGAGAATCTGATATAAGTGCTGTTCTTTCTAATACAAGACGACCATCAATCAAAATTACAGAATCATTTGGTGGTATTTCTACTTCTTTAGCAATTCTATTATTTCTTATATTTTTAGTTCTATTTGAAAGTCTTCTATGTGAAAATGTTACATGTGGGTATGTATTAATACCAACATTAGATACTTGAGCATATAGTAAAATTGCAGAAACTCCCACTGGAGTTGTGTATATAACTTGCTCTCCTGGTGCTACTGGGAGAGCAATTGTTATAAATTTATTAAGTGGTGCAACTGCCATATCTTATCTCAACGCAAGAATTAAAGGTGTAACTTCTGCTTGTATCGCTCTACTAAAATCTCTTCCTCTAATGGTATTTGTGGTTTGATCAATGACCAATCCTTCACCAATTTCAAAATTACCTTTTTGGTTTGTACTAGTAAATGGAATTTGTGCTCCATTTCTAGCAACAACTTGGTTTTCCTGAATAGGAATTCCACCTTTTTGAGGTGTTGAGGTATTTATATCTGTTCCAGTACCAATATATTCAAAAGAATGTCCAGATGTTAGAATACGACTAATTCTAAACATTTCAATTTCAGTTTCCTTGTCAAGTAAATAAGGAATAACTTCATTAAACACAACCGTGGTAATTCCTACAGTGGCATTAGTTCTTGTAGCAACTGGCATTGCATCATTTTGAATCGCTGTAGTAATAATTGAGAATAAAGTATCTACAGTAGATCTTTGAGATGCGCAATCTAAAGCATCATATCCAGCAGTATTTGCGGGATCTGGAATGACTGTATTATCAATAAATTGGGTAATTGCTGAATATGTAGATGCATCAGGATTCATAGATTGATTATTCAATGCTAATTTTGCATAATCTCTTGCTTGATTAAATGCATAAATTGTAGCATCTTTATATGAAGTTACATATGCACCATCAACATAGATTTTTGCAGCATCATATGCTTTATAATTTCCACCATATTTTAAATTATAACAAACAGCATCTAAAACTAATCCAATATCTCTTTTACAAATAGTTGTATCTGGATCATATGGTAATCCAGATTCATTAATCATCTTACCAATTGCAATATCCTTAATTAATTCTCTGTTTTTAGTAATTAAATTATATGCATCAGCATCTCTATTATTTACTGGAGTTGGATTTGATGCTTCCGCCACAGTATAATATATTGGTTCCATGTTAGGTTCTGCAGTTGCTACTCCTCCTTCAATTATAATAGCTAAATTTTGAGATGGTAGATAATTCCTTCCGCTATTAATAACATCAATTGAAAGTATTGTTCCACTATTTTCATCAATCGTTGGACTTAATTCTGCAATAATTCCTTCAGGGCCAAGAGGAGAAGTACTATTATTATTATCAAGATCAACAAGAATAATATTTGGTGGAGCAGAAGGACTATACCCAGATCCACCATTTGTTACTGTTACGCTTCCCAGTCTTAACATAGGGGTTGTAATCTTTGTTCCATTCACATCAATCATAAAGAATAATGCTTGACCATCATATGGTTTTCTAATGTTTCCAGATCTATCTGTAACTCCACTAAAAACTACAGTATCAGTTTCTTGTGCAGTGTCTTGTTGAACTTCTGCAGTAAATTCAAGTGCTCCAAGACCATCTGCAACAAGACCAAAATTACCAAAAGATGAGTTAGAGTTTGTTAAGTCACATTGTCCACCAGTATCGCAGTAAATTGCAATATCAGTGTTAATTGTAAAAATAGAAACTAACTGCGCATATCCGTTGTTGGTAATTGATACTCCAATACCTGCTTCATTATATTGAGTGAAAGAATCGCAAACCATACATTTCAAATCTGCACCAATTGTAGACGCTGTTGCATTATTACCATCAATTTTCATACCAATACTTCCTTTCATAAAGTTGGTACAATTTCTAATATAAGGAGATCTCCATCTACCACTAGGGCCTTCTCCAGTAGGGCCAGGGGCAACATATCCACTTAAAGCAAATTCTGTTTCTTCACTTGGTGGAAACGCGACAGCACCTCCTCCAGGATTAGGTGTATTAATAGATTCACATGCAAAAGATAAGTTTTCAATTAAACATCCTCTTCTTACATGGAATACATCTCTACCAAGATTTTTCGGAACTACATTTACAAGTCTTAAATCTTGTCCAGAAACTGTTACATCAGTCCTTAATCCTACTGGATTATTTTCAATGTATATTCCTGGTCTTACAAAAATAGTATCTCCAGGTTCTGCAATTGCTGCTGCAGCACCAATAGTAAGTTTTGCACTTCCTTCAGTCTTTCCAGTATCATGATCATTACCATATTTCGACACCCAAATTGTATTCTTTGATTGAGCTCCTGGAGGTGCCCATACTACTTTTCCATCTGGAGAATTTATTGTAGGTGCAGCACCTGGTCCATTTTTAATAATAGAAGTTATGATTCCTACACAACTATAAATTGCGGAGACAACATTTGCACATCCGTTAGGATCTGTATTAAATCCAACTAATGGATCGTCTGAAAGTGTAAGATCTTTAATTTGCCTTACACTCGTAATCCCTGCAATAGTTCTTCTATTTGGTAATATGGAGTTTCCGATAGCAAATGTTACAATGCCAACAAATGAATTAATTGCAGATGCCTGATCAGAACAATCGCATGATGCTGTAAAGTTATCAACTGCACAACCTGTTTGATAAACTCCAGCAACTCCTGATATGTCACCAATTATGGATGTATCAATAAATTGAGTAAATGTATTAAGTGCTCCAGAAGCCTTTGTGACTGTTTGATTACGAATTACTTGTATTGCAACTTTACTTGCTTCACGATATGCATAAATTGATTCTTGAACTTCTCCTTGCAATAATTCTGGATTGTCAATATAAAATTTAGCAGCATCATATACATTACTATTTCCACCGTACTGAATGTTATAAATGATTGCATCTAATATTAATTTAATATCATCAACACAGTTTTGATTTCCATTTGGTATTACTAAAGAAGGATAATTATTAATTGTTCTTTGTACTGCTTCCCATGCGATAAAGTCTTTATTTAATTCTATCAATCTTCCAGCATCCGCATTTTTTCCAGGTATACGTTGATAAGATACTGGTGGAGTTGCATTATTAACTACATATCGAGTATATTCTGCTGCTTTCTGAAGTGCATCAATCGATGCTTGCTTTACTGCAGGATCTTCAATGTAAAGAAGAGTGTTTCCATCATAATAAGATAAACCTGCACCAACACTTGCAGAATTTCCACCCTTCGTAATATCAAAAGTGATTGCCTTTAAAATATCTTTAATATCATCCTCACAGGATGTATAATCATTAGAAGATAAAGTAAATTTTGGAACTTTATAATCTGAACTAGTAATAAATCCAATCGCTTCTTTTGCAATATAATCAAGATTTAAACGAATTAAATTAGCAGCATCAAAAAATCTTCCGCCTATTATCTCACCAAGAGTATTAATTCCAATAGTACTTAATACTGATCTTGATACTTCATAATATTCATTGGTTCTATAATCTACATTATCATTTGAATCATAAATTGCTTGAGAGAATTTTACATCTTTTGCTAACTCAATATCTCTTTTTGGATTATTTGTTCCTATTCCAACAGATCCAATTCCTGTTGTTACAATTACATCTCCATTTGGGCCTACAGTCAATGTAGAATTTAAATCAGTTGCACCGTCTACTGTTAACGAATTGTTTAAATCCGTAATACCATCTACTGTTAAAGAACTGTTTAAATCTGTAGTTCCGTCTACTGTTAACGAATTATTTAAATCTGTAGTACCATCTACAATTAAATTATTTTGGAGATTTGTTTCTCCAATAACCTCAAGAGTAGAATTTAAATTTGTAGGCCCGTCTACAAATAAGGCATTTTGTAATGAAGTTATTCCAACTACATTTAATTGTGATTTTAAAAGAGTATTTCCAGATACATTTAAATCACTTCCTAAAGATGTTATACCAGTTACATCTAAAGTAGATTTTAAAAATGTTTTTTTCTCTACATTTAAATCATTTGCTAAAGTTGTTATTCCAGAAACAAATAATGATTTATTGAGAGAAGTTATTCCTACAACGTCTAAATTTGATTTTAAAAGAGTACTTTCTTCTACAGTTAAGGTTTTTCCTAATGTAGTAATTCCACCTACATTTAAATTACCCTGTAATTCAGTATCTAATAATACTTCTAAACCATCAGCGATTGTTGTAAATCCAACAACATATAAATCATCATTTAAAAGTGTTGATTTATTAACTTCTAAAGTATTATATAATTTAGTGGCGCCAAATACATCTAACTTGCCAGATAAAGTAGTATTACTAGATACTGCTAAAGTATTATCAAGTAAAGTTGGGCCAAGAACTGTTAAATCATCTTGTAATGTAGTAACATTTACAACTGTTAATGTTGAATTTAAAGTTGTAGCGCCAGCTACATCTAAAGTATTATTTAACTCTGTAGCACCATCTACTGTTAAAGTATTATTTAAGTCTGTAGTTCCATCTACAGTTAAAGCATTTGATATAAATGTATTATCAAGTACATAAAGATCATCACTTAAAGTTGTTGTTTTACCAACAGACAATGTATTGTATAATATACTAGGGCCTAAAACATATAAATCACTTCCAAATGTTCCTAATCCAGTTACATCTAAGGTTCCACCAATTTCAGCATTTTGTGAAATTTGTAAGTTTTGATCACCAATAATAGTTGATGTTGCTTTTATTGTACCAACAACATCTAAAGTATTTGTTGGGGTTTGATTATTAATACCGACGTTTGAATTTCTATAGATATCTACTCCATTTGAAGTCCAAAAATCTTTAATTGTAATATCTGCAATATATTGATTGGTAGGATTTACCGTCGCTTCAACTAATTCATTTACAAGTCCCCCAGAATTTGTTATGAAATTAATGCCACTAAATGATTGTCCAATTCCAATTTCATCACCTTGATCAAAAATTCTAATTCCTTCAGTAAAAGATGGTTCAAGTACAGTCCACTTGATACCAAATTCATCCATACTTAAATAATATCCAATTCCTCCATTTAAATTATCAGAATCGTAAATATAATCTTGAATTCTAACACTACCTGCAACGTGTAATTTTTGTGTTGGATCAGTTACTCCTACACCAACAAAACCTGTACCTACAGTTGCATTTAATGTTTGACCTCCTACTCCAACATCAAATCTATTTGATACTGTTAGAATTCCAACTCTTAAGAATTCAATTTCCTTATCTACTACAATATCATTTTGAAATCTAACTTTATGTTGAAAATTAGAATTGTTATTATAACCATAAAAATTTGCATTACCGTAAACATTTAAATCTTGAACATCAAGAGGTTTAATTCTAAAATCATAATTTAAAATTCCGTAAATAGTTACATCTTTAAAAAATGTAGCGTTTTCGTTAAAATAAGCCTCTCTTCCTGTTACGGTAATGTCTGCCATTTTTTTATGCTATTGTTTGATTACTATTAATTGCATCACCAATAAAATTACCTACAGTATCACCTGCAAGACCACCTATAGCATTACCTGCAATACCACTTACGGCATTACTTGCCAGTGATGTAAGAGCACCTTCGGCAACACTGGCAATTCCTCCAGTGAATAAATCGGTAATTATATCTGCACCAACAAAAGTTCCAGAAAAAACTTTAGATCCAAAAGTTTCTAAAATTGCATTTCCTGTCAATGCTGTAATATCTGCTTTATTTCCACTCATTAATATTCTACCAGAACCAGAAGTTAGATTTAAATTTCTTCCAGCTTTTATATCAATATCTTCATCAGACTCTAACATTATATTTTTTGCCCTAATTCTAACCTTACCATTTCTTTGAGCAGTAATACAAACATCACCATTTAATCCAGCAATTACAATATCAATCGCGTTGTTTTCACTTTTATGACCCGCCATAATCTCAATGGTTCGATCATTATAAATTCTGTAAGTACCACCTTCAGTTAATCCAACAAGACTAACATCTTTAGAATCTGTAACAGCATAAATGTCATAAACATTTGGGCCATCTAATCCATTTTGTGGGTTACTCACATCAATTCTAAATTTTGGGCCAAGAGAAATATGATTTCTTCTTTCCCAATTTTGATTTGGAGTAGCGCAAGGATCTGACATTTTATGTTATACAATCAACAACTATCTTAGTTCCATCTTTTTGTATTCCTGTAGTATCTTTCATTGTAATTGTATTAGATGCTTTCAATTCTTCTGTAATTTCTCCAAGAATTGGAGTTAATAAAGCACCAAATCCAGTTTCAGATTCTATTGTAATAACAGGAAAATCATTAGTTTCTATAATATTTATGGGTTTTACGTCGATAATTGATCCATTGTCATCAATCTCAAATGAATATTCATTTCCAGAATTATCAATTATTGAATCATTATTTGTATACTCAGATCCACCATCTGTAATTGCAACATCAGTAACTGCATATGTATCTGTTTGTCCAACAGGATATGATTCTCCAATTTTAACCAAATAAATTGCAATTACCCTACCATCTTTGATAACTGATCTGGCAACAGCTCCATAACCTTGATCACAATCATCTTCAAATTCTACAAATGGAGGATATCTATATCCACTTCCACCATTTGTAACTTTAACTCCAATAATACTACCTGTCGTTTTCCCATTCCCATTTTTAATATAATTACCCATAATAACTTCTGCAGTTGCTCCTGACCCTAAACCTCCAAATATATTAACTATAGGTGGTCTACAATCATCTTCTTCTCCAGTAAAGCAATCTCCAAGAGGACTCTTATTTTTATTTTTCTTTTTCTTAGTTCTTTCATCATAAATGTCCCACTTTCCGTATTTTTCATTAAAGGTCTTATCTTTTTTACTTTTTTCCCTTTTACCAGAAGTAATTGAAAACTCACCATTTAATTTATCACTTGGTTTATAATATGAGAAAGTAGTGGATTGAGCATATTCTGATGCCTTTCCTTGATATTTTCTTACTACTTTTACACTAGATGCTGCAGTAAGACCAGTGAATGATGATTCCACATCTTTTATTAATAAAACTTCAGAATTTCCTGGAGAAACTAAAAATCCATTCTTTTCGAATTTTTTATCCTTTTTTAAATCTCCATCTACAAAAATACCAATTAGTAAAAGTGAATCCTCATCCTTTCCTATTCCAAAAGGAGTAAATAAAGTTGCAGTTCCAACAAGTCCCTTTTGATAATCTGGGCCTCCTGGATTTAAATTTGAATTGAATACATTTCCAGATACTACTGAAGATTTTCTGTTAGGATTGCCTTGTTTATAGGCAGTATCCATATCCTTTGCAACTTTTCTTGATAAAACTTTAGAACTTTTTGGTGCTTTATGCCCTTTTCCAACTACCCATTGTTCTACAACATCATTACATTTTCCTTCATCTTGATTACAATCAAAAAATCCACCAATTGGTTTAATTGCTGGTACTTTACCTCTTAAAAAATCTTCAACATCAAAAGATCCAGCAAGAATTTTAGAAACACCATTCAATTCTGATACAAGTTCATCTGAAATATCTGTTACAACTGAATTTAATAATGAACCTGTAAATTGAGTTCCTGCACATGTTCTAATTTTTTTAACATTTTTTCTAAGTTCTCTTACAATATCTTGAGAACTTTTTGGAAGTTTTCTTACTACTTTATTTGCTGCACATGCAATTTGTTTCTCTAATGCTTTTACTGGTATAGTTAAAGCAACTTGTGCAGCAACTCCTGCAGCATGTGCAATTGCAGCATTTCCAGTTGCCGCTAAAACTTGAGAAAATATAAATTTATATAATATATCCAATCCTTTATTTAAGATTGGTTCAAGTGCAGTAAATAAAACATTAAACATACTGCCAACAAAAGGATTTGTCATTGCAGTAATTGCATCAACAGTCTTACCAACTTCGCCACCAAGAATTCCTGATGATAAATTACCTATCGCTTCACTAATTCCTTGTTCAACAACTCCACCAACTTGTTGTGCTGCTGCAGAACCACCGGCAAGATTTCCAACAGCACCACTAATTCCAGATGATCCACCTACAATATCTCCTACTGCATTTGTAATTATATTTCCAACAGATGAACCTCCAGCAAGACCACTAATAGCATTTCCAACTGCATTTGCTGCATTACCACCACCTAGAAGATCACCAATACCAGTTCCTCCACCAAGATCTCCAATAGCAGTGCTAATAACATTTCCAAATGTTGAACCACCCGCAAGATTACCAATAGCATTACCTACTGTATTTGCAATATTACTTCCACCTAATAGACCTCCTATTGCACTACTAATACCACCTGAACCACCAGCAACTGATCCTATAACTCCACTAACAATACCTCCAATTGATCCTCCACCCGCTAATCCAGAAACAGCAGAAGCGATAGTTCCAACTGCACCTAACCCACCAATTCTAGAAAATAGATTAGCAATTTCTCCTGTAATTGCATTAATTCCTGTTGCTGTACAACTATTTGCAAGTTGTATTTGAGTACCTATTCCACCCCAAGCATAATAAATATCTTTGCATTTTTTAAGTTCTTGCGCTTTAACTGAAGTTCCTTGAGGAATAGAAAAAGGTTGCCTCTGAGCATTTGAATTTTGTTGATTTATTTCATTAATTGCATGAGTTCCATTTGGTGGAGTAATTTTAGAATCAAATCCAGTAAATGGTTGAAATGGAGATTTATATGATTTTTTTCCAACATATTCAGTTCTACCAAATGCTCCCATGATCATGGGAACTTGTCCATTATCTCCGTCTAAGAAAAATCCTACTACAACATCACCTGGTCTTAATTTTACATTCTCCCCAGTATTTGCTGCTCCTGTTCCTGCAGTTGAAGGAAGTAATGCTGATGCCCACGGCAAATCATTATCTGGTAAATCTGCAGTGCTATATGGGTGATAACCCATAATGCGAACTTTATATCTATTTCCCCAACCTTCACCATTTAATTGCTTATCTTGAACATTAGATGGCGCTATCTGCCCAATCCACCATCTGAATCCATCTCTACCAATAAAACTAGTTTTTAATAAAGAAGATTCTATTGACATTGTATTTTATTTCTTTCCGAAAGTATCTCTTACTAATTTCATGGATGTGAATGAACCATCAGTATCAAAACGATGACATAATTCCTTTATCATATATAGTCCACTTTGATCGGGATCATATTCATCAGAATTTGATCTTGATACTTTTGGAAATTTGCATTCAATTACATCTCCTGCTCTTAAATTTGTATTTGATGGAACAATCATACTAACGGTTTGTGTGAATAATAAATTATATCTCATAATTATTTGAGATTGATATTTTAGAGGTTCTTCTGTTTTAGAAGTATTTACTCCTGACTGTAATACTCCAGTATCTAATACTCCAGTAAATATTCTACTTGGCAATTCTCCTAAAGATTTATTATTATTTGTGGGTACATTAGGAATTTCTACTTTATTTAATCCCAAATTTTTTACATTCTTTTGATATTTTTCTAACTTATAATTCCCTTCTTCAGGATTTGTAAATTTAAATGTTAAAGGATCAAAATAATATCTAACACTGGAGTATGCTCCTAGTCTTAATTTCTCTAATAAGTTTTGATTTCTATCAATACTATAACTTAAAATTGTAAAGTCATTATTTCTTTCTACTTCAGATTTGTTTACATCTGTGTAAATATATTTTGCTTTAGGTTGTTGATCACACAAAGAATCAATCGATCTAAATTGAAATCCATCTTTTGTTTGATAAAAAACAAATCCAGCAGAAGCATCTTTAGACATTTCTGGAACTGCTTTTGATGCTAACCAAACTAATACTGAAAATGGTTTTTTTAAATTTCCTATAAATGCATATGGAGTGCTACTCTTCTCAATAGTGCCAATCTTAGAAGTTTTTAAAATATCTTTTAAAATAGAAGATACGTGTTCATTTATAGGAGATTTTTTGTACTTTTTATATACTCTTGAAGTTTCATTTGTAATTGCTTCTCTAGATACTAAATTCAACACAAAAGTTTCTCTTTGCGATTCAATTGAAACATCACTTATACTAGAAACATAAAGATAATCCTTTACATTTCTAGAAAAATCTAATCCTGGATTAGTTGAATTATTACCCGATATTTTCAATGATAGTCTTTCTCCACCTCTCAAAGGAAGACCTGCATATAAAGATTGTTTTTCAGAACTTTTGCCATTTGCTGGTGCAATTGTATCACCACCATCAGCAACTCTAATTTTGGCAGTGATAGTTGGTGAAAAAATATCTTCATAGTAATCTATAGAAACTGTACCAGATTTAATATCTACAGTTCTCTTACCATCACTTGATTCTAATAATATTTTTTCATATATTGATCTACTAAGTGCTGATGACATTTTAAGTATAAGATAATTCTAACAATAATTGTTTTTTGATAATACTATTTACATTAGATCCTATAAGTATAATTGGTTTTTGACTTGACCCCATCATCATTGGAGACGATTGTTGTGAAGAAACTACATTATCAATAAAAACTATATCTTGACCTTTTCTTTCTGGAGTTATGGAGGGTGTAGATGGTTGTTGAGATTGAAGATTTGCTGATGGTAATTGCTGTTGTTTTGCTGGATTGGATGTATTTGATTGTTGTGATAATGTTGTTGGTTGAGATGCTCCAGTAGATGGATTTCTTGTTAGCAACAGTAAAGAAACATAAGGAGATGGATCCAAATTACCACTTCCTCTACTATCATATCTATTATCAGCATCAAAGTGTATATGAGGCCCTGTGGATCTTCCACTACTTCCAACTCTTGCGAAAGAAGTATTTGCTGGAATTTTAGTTCCTTTTGACGTATACTTTGGTCTTTCCATTAAATGAGCAAAACGAAGTTGAACTTTATATTGAGGAATCCACATATCAATTACATGTCCATATCCTCCAGGTTCAAAAAGATATCCAACAACTTCACAATCTACTCTTAATGAAATATAAGTTCCAGAATCCGTTGCAATATCAATACCAGAATGATATTTATTATCACGCATACCTTTTAAACTAGTTAAAACAATTGATGGGGATTTAACTCCACCAATCAATTTTGTAAGGTCTTGACCTTTATAAAATTTTGAATTTTGATTGAGTTGTGGTGCTTGTGGTTGTTGTGGTGGTGTTGGAGATTGTGATTGTGATTGTGGAGTGGATTTTATTTTTTTTAAAGATGCTTTTGTAACTTTCCAATCAACCGTTGCTTTATTTCTTCCATCTTTATCATAAAATCCAACTCCATTAGGTTGTTTTAATCCAGCAAATTCTCTGGCTAATTGATATCCAAATTGTTCATCTGTTATTTTTCCAGATAACCAATCATTACCACCTCTGTTTTTTTCAATATATGCACCTGCCATTTTATCTTGATTTTCTGGTGAAAATTTAGAAGTTAAAGGAAGTCCTGCTGCTTTTGCATATTTTTCTGGATAAAGCATTTGATACTTTCCAACTGCTGCGGATGCTCTTCCATCTTTCAGTTTTTGTTTTTGAAATTGTATTACCTCTTCAATTGTCATCCCAGTGATTTGTGGATAATTTTCCCCCGGATACATTGAAGTATATCCTCCCTCACCAGCACCAATAGCATCAAAAAGTGGTTTCCATCTTCCACCACTTCCACTACCACCAGATCCTCCTCCACCTGATGGTTGCCCTCCTGGGGGTGTTGTATAATCAGTTCCAGTAGGTGGAGCATCTTCACCAGATTCTAATCCAACTCCCAATGAAGTAGTCAATAATTTTATCGCTTGATCAAGATCATCATCTAACTTTTGAACAGATCCATACAATTCATCCATTGCTGTTCTGACTTTACCATTACTATCGAAAAAGTCTAATCTAGCAATATTATTAAATGTTGCTCCCAACACCTTAGCAAATCCAGAAAAAATATTAATAGTATTTCCAACAAAGTTTTTCATTATTCTTGTCATTGCAGATGCTCTTGCCATAAACTCTCTTCCCATTGCCATAATTGTTGGAAGATTATAAACTAACCATCCAGCAAGTAAGGTTCCTGTAAATTCTAATACTCTTTGTAAAAATCCTTTACTACTATCTGCAATAACAGATGATTGTCTTCTAATTGCTGATCCAATTGAAGATGCTTCAATTAAACTTTTTTGTTCTTTCCTTCTTACATTTTCTCTTCTCAAATTATAAATTGATTTTACACTTGAAAGTTGATTTCTTCTATTTCTGGATTGATTTAAAAGAGTGTTGTTAATATTTTTTGACGATCTTAAAGATGTATTAAGATTATTATTAACATTAGAAAATTGATTTGATATATTTTTAATATTAATATTAACCATTGTTATACAATTACATTATAGTTAATTTGAGAATATAACAAATACATATTATCATTGTTAGATGATGAAATTGCTGGAACTTCACTTGCATTTCCAGTTTTTAATGGAACTTGTGGAGATCCTTGAGAATTTCCAGATGATGTTTGTCGATATATTATATTTGGTTTAGGTTCTTGGAGTGGGCCAAGATCCATGGGTAATAAATTAGATTTAGCAATGTCTGTGTTTGTAGCAATTGCTGGAATTTTGATCTGAGGTGATGTTTGATCTTTTGATGGTTCAAGAGATTGATTTTCTTGAGGAGTTATTGATATCTCTCCATATTTTGCAGGTTGACTCAAATCTGGTTTAGATTGTTCATTATTATCTTCAAATGCTTTTATTTTATTTTCAGTATCAACTCCAAATTTTATATCTGGAATCATAGGTTGCATTGGAGTTGCTGTTGGTTGTGTGGATTTTGCTGCTGGAGGTTCTTTCTCTGGTTGTAATTTTTCTGATGTTTGTGTATTTACTTTAGTTGTAGGAGTTGTTTGATCTGTTTTAGTTTCTTGGGATTTACCTAAAAATGTTCCTTCAAATGCTCCAAAATCTCTTGCAATATCTGTTGCCATAACTCCCCATCCAACAACGGGAAGTGAACTTAATAGTGAAAGAGCAGCACCAATTTCATCACCTTTACTATAACGATATGCTGCAGCAGTAGTGTTAATTATTGTACCAAGTCCTGGAGTTAATCTTTGAAGCAGGCCTTTACCTATATCATCAAAAGAACCAAATATTCCTCCACCTTTTTTTACTGCAGATTCTGCAACCTCTGCACCAGTTTTAGAAGCACCTTTACCTGCTGCACCAAGTAAATTTTTTCCAGCATCTTTAACAGCATTCGCTAGATTTCCCAATCCTTTAAATATTCCACCAATTACTCCAGAAACTAAAAACTTTCCTAACTTTGCTGCAGTTGATGTTAGGGATTTTGCAATATCTAAAAATCCTTGATTAATTAAAAGGAGTGTTTTTCCAGCAATTCCTAGTGCTGTTAAAACATTATCTCTAATATCGGATAATTTTTGTTGTGCATCTTCAGAGCGTGCTTTAACAGAATCAATTGCTTGATTAGTTAACCATCCAGCAAGAAGAGTTCCAAAAAATTCCATAACAGAATCAAGAACACCTTGAGTTTGCTTTCCAAGACTCTGTATTGGACTTACTAGTGCTCTTTGTATCTTTTGTTCAAGTCCAGCAATTGCAGATTCTCTGAGACCTTCCTCTGCTATTCTTCTTTGTTCAAATTGCTCTTGACGAATTCTTTCAGATTCAATTAATTCGTTATTAGAAATTAATTGTGCTGTTGTAATTAATTCATTATTTAAATTACCTATATTCTGATTGATCGATGAAACCTGAGTTCTTAATCCTTCAAAGTCTCTAAAACTTGAAGAAAATTGCTCTTGCTGATTTTTTATTTCATTAATATCTGATTGTATAGTTGTAATACTATTGTTCTGTGCCTTTACAATCGATAAAGTTTCGGGTTCAGCATATGGTTTTGGTCTAATTGGTACTAATGATCCGCCACCACCAAAAGCAGATCCTGAAGATATTCTTGTGCTTTTAAATAGTGCCTTTCTTCTTTCAGCAGACAAATAGGATCCTGTTCTTGGATCAACACCTGATTGTGCGATTTCTTCGTCCGTAGGATCAGCCATTTGCTTGATTCTTTAGGTTTTCTTCTTCAATATAATGTTGAAGTAAAGTTATATAAATTTCCCTTTCCCAAGGAATCATATTTTCTAACTCTGTTAAAGAATATTTATGGTGTTGCATCAACTGAAAATTAGTTTTGTAGTATGACGCAAGATCTTCATGCGCCATACCTATACGAAAAAAGATGATAATCCCTCAAGAACAACTTCACTTTCAACTTGAGTATTTGGATTCTTAACAGTAATTACATGAGAAAGTCTTGGCATGGTGGTAAAAAATCTTTCAATCTCTTTGAATTGTTTAGAGTTTAATTGCTCAATAAACTGAGAAAGATCTTTTTTAGTAAAATCTGAAGCATTCCAAGACTCTTCTTCACTATAAATCTGATCAATACATGATGAAATCAGGTCAAAAGTATCATCAACACTAATGTCAGTATTATTAAAATTATTCTTAATAAATTCTGATAAGGAAGGATACTTCATTCTAAGTGTTAATTTATCATCCAATTTAATATCTCTTGAATGATCATCACTAATTTTAACTTCAATCTCATCCAGATTAATTGCAACGGGAACTTGTGTAGATCCATCATCTGGACAAGTAATTAAAACTTCAACTTGTTCACCAACAGATTTTCCACGAATGTTCAAAAATAGATACTCAATATCAAAGGTAGATAAATCGTCAACTTTAATACCTTTTGACAAAATACAGTTTGAAATTACAGTTTTAACTGCATTTGTAATTTGCTTTTGATCTTCACTTTCCATAGCAATGATCAAAATTTTCTCTTCTTTTACAAGAAAAGGTCTATATCTAATTTTCTTTTTTGATGAAGGAATTTCCAACTCATAAATCGGAGTTGCAACTGTTGGTAAAGGCATAATATCCTCAATAGTAATTCATTAGAACTATTTATTTGACAATTGTAGGATTAACATTTCCTGGAGTTCTTGTAGTGGGTCTAACACCACTTTCATTTCCAAGTGATTGTCCAGTTCTATAAACAATCGGTGGTTTTCTTACAATTGGAGCATTTTCTCCAGGATTTCTATTATTACTATTTCCAGAAAAAATATTGAAACTGAAATTTTTACCTGCAACATATCTGTCATAATTAAAACTAGCAGTTGCTTTCAAAATTTGAGATCCTTCATAACTTACATAAGAAGAATTCAAAGAAAGTGGAAACATACCAAAGAAATTATATTCAATTTCATTTCTATAATCTCTATCAAATTTAAATATCTTTGTATAATCACACTTATAAGTATTTGGATATCTCATTCTAAAGAAGTACTCAGTTTCACTTGGGTTTAAATTAGAACCACTGGAAATAAATTCCATCCAGTGCTCTAAAAATTTCATTGTTTTATATTGACTATCAACATAAAATTCTAAATCAATTTGAGTAAAAATTCTAGTATGGGCAAACTTTTCGGTAACTCCTGTAAAATTACCTGATACATCTGCGGTTGCAAATGTAGATCCGGGTATTGATGCTGAAGAACATAATAATCCTACAGTTTGATTAATGAATAATGGATCAACACCTCTCCTATAAAGATAATCACGAAGATCTCCAGACAAACCACCAAACCTAACTTCATAATGGGATGTAAGTGCAAGATTCCCGAAAATAGATTTTATGTCGTTTATTTTACGTGGGATTGCCAATCTAAATACCTTTTATGAGTCTATAATATATGTATGTCATATAAAGGAAAATATCAACCATCGTTTCCTAAAAAGTACAGAGGTGATGTAACAAATATCATTTATCGTTCCTTATGGGAAAGAAGATTTATGAAATATTGTGATACAAATGAAAATATTTTGGAATGGGGTAGTGAAGAAATATCCTTACCTTATGTATCTCCAATAGATGGAAAAGTTCATAGGTATTTTCCTGATTTTTATATAAAAGTAAAAGAAAGTAATGGGCAAATTAAAAAATATATAATTGAAATTAAACCAAAGAAGCAAACCATAGAACCTAAAAAACAAGTGAAAAAAACTAAGGGGTACATCTATGAGGTTGTAGAGTATGCAAGAAATCAGGCAAAATGGAAAGCAGCAAAAGAATTTTGTGAAGATAGACAATGGAATTTTAAAATCATTACCGAAGATGAGTTAGGTATCTAATGTCAATACAAAAATATTCAAATTTAACTGGTTATGAAAAAAGTTTAAGTGATTATACAATTAGAGAATTGTATGCATTAGCATCAAAATATAAAATTGCAAAATATAAAACATATAGTAAAAATGAATTAATAAGACAATTAAAGATAAATCAAAATTTCATATCAGCAAATCCAAAATTTAAACAAACTTCTACAGGAACTAGAAAAAATAGAATTAAACCAATTTTATATTTACTTGATGGTACAGAAACTCCTGATGAATTAATGAATGATATTATATCAGCATTAAATAAAGAAGTCGTTATTCCAACTCCAGGTAAATATTATACTTTTATATACAATGCAAAAACTCCCAATATCATCTATGATCAATATCCTTTAATAGGAGCATTACAAGTTAAAGAATGGGGATTTATTGGATTTAATTATCATTGGCCAGAATATCGTCAATATACATGGGAAGAAGTATCAAGTCCAATACTTGAAGTATATTCATTTGAAATTAATGATTTGAAAAAGATACCATATGCAAAAATGATTAATAAATAATTATAAAAGGATATAAATGCCTACACCTGTATTAAGATATCCAAATAAACAAATTAAAGATATTGATGATTATTTGCAGATATCAATAGTTAAATATCAACCACCAAAACCAGTTTCTGGTACAAAAAATATATCATTCGTAAATTCAGTTGATTTAATCAATTCTCAAAATATTGAATCAACAATTGCATTTATTATGCTTCCAATGCCTCAAAATATTAGTGATGAAAATGGAGTGACTTGGGGTTCTGATGAATTAAATCCTCTTGCTGCACTTGGAGCAGAAAAATTTGAAGGGATAATTGAAGGAAGCAGTTTTCCTTCAGGAGTTGCTGATGCATTTAAAAGTTTTGTAAATGTTGCAGGAGCAACAGCAGTTGGAGGAAATCTTCAAGATGCAACAACCTCATTATTTACTTCAAGATTAGTAAATCTACTTGGAGGTAATACTTCAGTATCAGGATTACTTTCCAGAGCGACTGGGCAAGTATTAAATCCCAATATGGAATTATTATTCCAAGGAGTTAAATTAAGGGCATTTAATTTTGATTTTAATTTTACCCCAAGAGATCCAATTGAAGCACAAATCATTAAAAGTATTATTAGGACATTTAAAAAAGAAATGTCTGCAAGATCAAATTCTACAGGATTACCAGGTTCTGGACTTTTTATTAGTGCTCCAAGTGTATTTAAATTAAAGTATAAATCTGGAAATTCTCAACATCCATTCTTAAATTCATTTAAACCAGCAGCACTAACAAATATGAGTGTTAATTATACTGGTAATAATGGATATGCAACTTATGATGATGCTACACCAGTTCAAATGAACTTAAGTTTATCATTCCAAGAATTAAATCCAATTTACTATGAAGATTATGATAAACCAGAAGCACAAATTGGAGTAGGATACTAATGGGATACTTTAGAGAACTTCCAGATTTAGAATATCAATCTCCACTTGCAAGTAGAGTTTCTTCTGATGAATATGTTAGAGTTAAAAATCTTTTTAGAAGATCTAAATTACGTGATGACCTTTCTACAGTAACTACAATTTTTGAAAAGTATCAAATACCTGATGGTTCAAGACCTGATTTAGTTGCAGAAGAATTTTATGGAAATGCTGAATATGATTGGGTTGTATTAATTAGTGCTGGAATTACTAATATAAAAGATCAGTGGCCTTTATCTGATAAAAATTTATATACTTTTTGTGAAAACAAATATGGGGAACAAATAAATGATGTTAGAATTTATGAAACAACAGAAGTAAAGGACAGTAATGGTAGATTACGTTTACCAGCAGGTCTTGTTGTGGATAGTACATTTACTATTCCAAATCCACAATCTCCCACACAAACTTTAAATCCCGTTGTTTCAATTAGTAATTATGAATATGAAGTTAGAAAAAATAATGAAAAAAGAGGAATTTATATTCTAAAACAAGGTTATCTACAACAATTTATAGATGATATGAGATCAATTATGTATTATGATGAATCATCTCAATTTGTAGATCGCACATTAATTAGAACAGAAAATACTAGAAACACTATTTTATGACCATAAAATAAAACCGCAGAATTACTTCTGCGGCATGTGACTTACTTATCAGATTTCATTTATCAGTCTTCTGCCAATCGGGCAAAGTAAGTAAGTGCATCATCATCCTCTTCTTCCTCAACAACAGGAGCACGGCGAGTTGGTTTGAGATTGCTCAGTTCACTGCGAAGATCATCATCCATTTCTTTGAAAGAACCACGATCATTATCCTCATTTTCAACTTCTTCATCAATACGACTAGAAGTTTTATTGCCAAGGACAGAATTTAGACGCTTTTTGAGTTCATCATAAGTTTTGAACTCAGTGGGGGAAAGGAATTGTGAGAGAGAATATTCCTTTTTCCAAATGCCTTCAAGGGCATCGTCATCATCAAGAAGTGCAGATTGGCGATCAAACTCTGAAGAATCATAGTTACGATAACCAGCAACATTCTTGATCTTCATCTTAAAGTTTGCACCTTTCCAAAAGTCAAATGGATCAATTGGAGTTTCATCTTCAAACTCTGGTTGCATTGCCTCACTGATTTTGTCAAAAATCTTCTTGCCATACTTGAAGAGAAACACTTTTCCTTCGTTTTGAGGATTTGCTGGATCCTTTACAACGTAAATATTGCTAATGTAAGTCAGTTTACGTTTTTGCTTTCGTGCCTGCTCTTTGCCAATATCAGTTCCATTGTTCCAGAGTTGTGTATTATACTCTGAAACTGGATCTTTTTGATTGAGAGTGGTAAGACTGTTTTCAATATACCATCCACCAGGGCCTTGGAATCCGTGAGAATAAATCTTCACAAAAGGAAGATCTTCTCCTTCTGGTGAAGGAAGAAAACGAATTACAGCATAACCATTTCCGCTTTTATCAACGTCTGGTTTCCACAAACGCTCATCAGTGGAAGAACCAGCAGTATTCATTTTTTCAACTTCTTTGACCAACTTAGCGGTCATAGAACCTAGTTTAGATTGTTTTTTGAGATCGGAGAAACTCATTAGATACCTCAGATTAATTGGATTCGGAGTGTTACTTGGATATTATATCGGATCTTTGGTCACCCGTCAAGGTGCTTGCGAAGAGATTTGATGATGTCAACCATGTTGTCAAAGATTAAATTCATATCAGTTTCTGGTGGAAACCCCATAATCAACACAGATTTTTTAAGATTTTCTTTCATTTCAATTGCTTGCGGATCATCCGATAATGTTAATCTAGTGTACATAATCTTTTGCTTTTCAAGCAAAGTTTCAAGTTTTTCAATGTGTTCTAATTTTAGATCGCGTGACATACTACCAAAACTCAATACGCTACCATAAAGAAATTCTTGTAGTTTATTAATTTCGCGAAGTTCTTCTTGAATCAGTTCGGAATCGAAAAATTTACTCATTAATAATTCCTCTAAGAAATTTCTTATATTTTAACACATCGATATTTAGGAAGGGTGAATACTTATTCATCTTTAAACTTACAATTTCCCACACTGGATCCAAAAGTGTTTTATCAAATATACCCCCAAACATAAAAATTTTATCGTAAATCACTAATGTTTCTAGACTAATTTTCCCACTCAAGAATCTTTTTAAAACTGGTGGATGTCCTTTAGAGCAACTAAAAGCATCATCTAATTTTGTTTCAGAAAACAATTCTTCAGATTGCTCTTTAAACAAATAACTTAAACTTTGTTGCCTTTTCATCCATTCTGCATATGTTTTTTCTCCAGAATTAATAATTTCACCAATCCATAAGTTCTGTGGATTATCTACTGATATAAAGTTTGAAAGTAAAAAATCCACAATTTCTTTATCATCATATTTGCGTGAAGTACGCTCAAAAAAATATTTGTCTTTTCTTTTATTAAATGATGCAATTGTGGCTCTGGATTTGCCTCTATACTTAAAAAAGTCATATTTACTATTAGTAAAATGACTTTTCATTGAAAGATAAGTTTGATATGTTTCAAATGGACTCATAGAGGAAGTTTTGCTCTAGATGTTTTCTTCATAAAATTAAGACGAACTGCATCCCATTTTAATCTTTCTTTTAATGGTTTTGAAATAAGTTTTGTTATTGATTCAAACTCCAAATTATTAGATTCGCAATAAAAAACTATTGCGTCAATATAATTCATATTTTCTTCATAAACAATTTTTTCTATTTCTAGAGAAAATTTAGATGGAGTGAGAAATTTACTCTCTATTGCCTTTTCTAGATCTTTATCTGGTTCCATATTGTTCCAATTTATCTCTAACAAACTCTCTAATGTATTCGGTGAGTAGTTTGATGTACTTTGATTTGTCATATTCTTCATAGACGACGCATTCTCCATTTTCGCAAGCCATAATAATTACAAGTTTTTTAACAGGAATACCTGTCAATTCGTAAAGCATACATCCGTATGCCATACACTGAACAAAATAATGTTCAATCCACTCTCGTGGTTTTGGTTTTTTAGAAGTTTTGAAGTCTATTATTGCTAATTCGCCATCAAACTCGGCAATACAATCTACGGTTCCAGCAATACCTAATTGTTTACTGTAAAGTGAACCTTCAAGAGCATAAACATTATTTATACGATTTAAATCTGATTTTGCAATTTTAAACAAAAAATTTGATAAAGGTTGAACTTCTGGAAGATCCTCATTCTTTAAATGATGTTCAACCAAAAGGTGCATATCAGTTCCACGACTAGTTGCCTGCCGTGTAATTTTATCTGCCTTTTCCTCTCCAATTTTTTTACGCCAGTTCGCAAAAAACTGGCGATTTTTGTGACTAGTTACAGAAGTAATAGAAACTAAAAGAAGAAGTTCTTCTAAATCTGGAACTTTATAATATCGAACACCATCTATAGTCTCCCTCTCAAGTTGAGGGAGTTCCAAATCAACATGATTAAACATTAAAATCCTGCATCCATTTTTGCAATAATGTATTCTTTAACAAGACCTGAACGAACAATATCATCAACTCCAAATTCAATTATATCAAAAGATGGCATTTTACGCAAGATAGTCATAAAATCTACAATACCATTTCTTTCATTTGCTTTCTGTAAATCTGACTGGGAAGCATCACCACAGAAACAAATTTTAGTATTTTCACCAACACGAGTAATGATAGAATCTAACTCATGGAAGTTTGCATTTTGAAACTCATCTACAATAACAATAGCATTATCAAGTGTAGTTCCACGGAGGAATGAAGTACTCCAGAATTTAATTGTTTCTTGTGCTTTAAGATTTCCATAAAGCATTTCAAACTCAGAATCTGAAGGCATTTGGAACATGTATTTTACCATATTCTTATAGGGAATTTGGTAAATATCGGATTTATCTTCATAGGATCCTGGAAGAAATCCAATTTCACGTGTTGCTACAAGAGAACGGACAATGTACACTTTTTCATAAGGAGTTCTTTCATTCAAAACTTCTTTCAGTGCATTATATAAAGTAATAAATGTTTTTCCAGTTCCTGCGCAACCATAAGCAACTAAATGCTTTTGTGAAGCATAAGAATTGAAAAGTTTTTTCTGGTTTTCTGTAAGTGGATCTATATCAACCAGATAATCTGATCCTAAAGGTTTTCTGCGCTTCATTTGACGGGTTGTCAAACCAACTTCAATTTGTTGGTCATTCGTCCTTCTTTTTCTTGCCATACTAGATTTTTTTAACAGTTGAACCTGGAGCTTTGCTTGCCTGACCTAGAACATCGTTCCATCCAGGATTTTTTTGGACTAGTTTATTTTTCCAGTCACCAACTTCACCAACATTCATTTGAGTTGGAATTAGTGGTTTAATGTGAGGATTTTCTTTGAGATATGGATCTTTTTCTGCCATATACATCCACTTCTCAAAGATCTCACCTGTTTCTGTATTTTGAAAACGATATGTTGGCATTTGATAACAATTATTCACTAAAATATTTATTCTATTGTTATAGAGGGAGCATCATTACATTCTGGACAATCTTTTCTGTCCCATCCAAGTGCCGAAGATATAGTTGGAAACTTGCAGGTAAAGATACAACGCACTGCTTCAGCAATATCCATATGTTCTTTTTGAGTTCCATGGGCAGACCTAAGATCAATATAATGTATCCATGACCGAACTGAGCCTGTCATATAAAGTCTTGTCATAGTTGCTTGAGGAAGAACAAATCTAGCACATTCTTTTGCAACTCCTTCAGCAAGTAAATGATTATAAAGATTGAGAGAATGTTCAAAATGAACGCGAATTCTTTCTTGCAAAGTCAACTTTAAATAATCTCCAAGATTATCTGTAGAATTTTGACGATTTTTGAGATCTTGCCTCCTAAGATCAGGTACAGGAATGCTAATCTGAAGTTCTTTACTATCAGCATAACGTTGTGAAAATTGCTGATATGTAAAAGACCTGTGACGAAGTATTTGAGTAGCAATTGCCAGTGAAGTATTAATTTCAACCGTAAGGAACGCATGTTCAAAAATGCTCCAGTGTTGATTCTTAATACAATATTTAAGCAATCCTTCAAAATTATCATTTTCTTGATTTTTTGGATTACTTACACGAGCACAATATGCAATGTGCTTTTCTGCATCAGGAGTAACTGAAATAAAATTTACATCGTTAATCATTTGTTTTTAAATCCTCTAGTAGTTTTAAGTTCTAAATCTTCTAATTCTTGTTTCACTACTCTCAACTGAGATTTCATTTCTTTAATTTGCTCAGAACTATATAAGTGATCTTGTTTTACTAAACGTTCAAGTAATTTAACAAGTTTTTTTGCCCTATCAGTCATCATCATCCTCAAATATTTCGTCGTAATCTTTTAGGTCTTGATCTTTAAAATTTTGAAAATCTAAGTAACTTTTAGTATCAGAATAAATTTCTGCTTTCAAAGAATCGACCAAAAGTTCAAGATTGCGGACGATTAACTTTAATTTTTCTCTATCCATAAAATAGGTGTTACTCAAGGTATCATAACACAAAAAAAAGGGGGAATCAACCCCCCGATTATCATGCAACTTGTGGTTGCTTTGCCATATTTAATTGGGCATCTTTAAGAAGTTTTTCCTTCTTTGCTTTTTTCTTAAGATAGCGAACGAAGTAAGTATTCATGTCACTTAACCTCTTTCACGAATTTAACACCACGATATATTTGGTTGGATTGTTGAGGTTGCTGCATCATTTGCTGTTGATACTCAAGGCGTTTTTGAGTATCGTATTCCACTCCTCTGTAAATAATTTTTGACATTAGGTTTCTCCTTAATTTTGAGGTTAAAGAGCGTTCCTTCAGTCGGCGTTTGCGTTCGCTATTTGCGAATAGCGAATGAACGTTCCGTTCCGCGTCGGCTTACTTCCGTCTGGTATTCCAGATGAACGTAAGGTCATTATAGACCTATCAATCTATATAGTCAATTGAAAAACCCCTACGCGAAAAAATTTTGCCGGAAATTTTTTCCGGCATTTTTGAAATTACTTTCGCTTTTTCTTTTCAGGTGCTTTATATCCCCAAAGTTTGGGATTAACTTTTCCATAACCAAATCTAATTCCTGATAAATTTTCTCTAAATTTATCCCAGTACATATCAAAAATATCAGACTTTTTAGTTGCTCTTGTCAAATCATAATACACATTATCGTCAATAAAATATGTGACGATATATGTATCGTAGGGTAAATTAGTATTTTTAAGATCTAGTGGAGAACAATTTTCTTGCATAATTTCGCATCTATAAAGACTCTTCAATTTTTCCCTTTCTCCATTTGTCCAAATTTCAGAATTTATGTCTTTATTAGATGTCTTTGATTTTTCTGTTGACATCGTTTTTGATGTAGTATTTCTTTTTGAATTCATAACAATTAATAATATTTTTAATTATCCGCGATTACCCCAAACAATATCAGGATATGCTTCAGCAACAATTTCTTTGGTAATTTTGTATTTAGTTGCTAATTTTTTATCTTTGATTAAGCAAACAATCTCTGCTTCCAAAGGATGCAAACCTTCAAGAATTGCAATGAACATACTTTCTCTTCTTAAACCATTCAAAGAGTCATTACCACCCTTCAAAAAGTGATAGAAATTTTTCCATTCTCTTCGAATGGTAGTATGTCCTTTATCAGCATCAGAAGCATTACCAAGAGAAAATGATCCTGTTTCATGCATCTTACGAACTTCTTCAGTGATTCTATCGCTCATAGATCCACTATAAACAGTTTGATTCTTATATCCAGAGTATGGAACTGCACCCTCTGGAAGTAAGGATTTTACTGTTTCATCGAAATTCCAAATAAAAATCGCCTTCAAGGAATCATCACCATATTTCCTTAGAATTTCAATTTTTTTGGAATTTGTCCTTTGTTTTGAAACCAAATCAAGAACTTCAAACGCAAATGGATTGTTTGGAAGGTTCTCAGAAACTACAGTTGCTGTTTTCTTTGGTGTAGTCTTTTTAGTTGTTGTCGATTTACTCGTCTTCGTCGTCGTAGTCATAGTTATTTTCAAATCTAAATGCAATTACTTCGTCTGGAATTATATTTCCATTTTCATCATACATTTCTGGATGAAACTTTGGAATTTCTCTATAATTCATCATATATTCTCTTGCCACCCATCCTCCCAGTATCCCTACAATAAAAAATAAAACAGTTAAGAATGAACCTATTACTAAACTTGTGGCTAACATGCTTATCTCCTGTGGGTTACTATTTTAATTTTTTTATGTTCAGGGAAAATTCTATATAAATGGTTACTTCCCTTTTCAGAAAGCAAACCAATTTTTCAAAGATAATATGAAAAGTTCTGGGTTGCCTTCTTTTACCTCCACTTAAGATAAGTTCCAATCCCCGATTTCTACCGGGACTATTTCTATTTATCTTTTGTTCAGACAATTTTCTTTTCTTGTAAAAATTTAATTGTATCTACACATCCACCAAGTTTATTGCTATCACAAATTACTTGAGGGAAAGTAGATCCATGTCCAAACTCAGAATAAAATTCTTCTCTGGTAAAGTGATCATCAAGTGTATAAACAACAAATTGCTGTTTTGATAACTCTAACACACTTTTAATTTTTTCGCAATAAGGGCATCCTTCTTTTGAGTAAACTGTAAATTTCATAGTTTTAAAATCCTAAATATTTTCTACGTAAAAATTTTAAATCGAACGTTGTATATGAAGTTGGAAAAGTTTCATTATTAAATGGGTTTTTAAACGGATTATAATAACTCCATCCAGGCCCAAGCCAATCATATCCCCACTTTTCTATCATATAATATTCATTAGATTCTCTAGAGAAATCAATTTTATCTTTTAAAGATAAATCTGTTCTCCAGGTTTGAGATCCAGTTTCCGAATAATATATAGTTTCCCCATGATAGAATAAAGATTTAAGAGAAACTTGTTTAATATTTTCGTTTTTAAGTCTTAAAAAATAATCAATATCTTCATAATATGCGGGATAAAAATTTTCATCAAATAATCCACATTTCTGAATTGTGGTATCCTTAATCAAGAATAAAGGGCCCTCACCAACAAAACCTATTTCATCATCTTTTGTCAATTGCATTAATTCATCTAAACAACCTGGAACAAAACCAACATCATGATTTGAAATTACCCAGTATGGTAAATTTATATATGATTTAATAATTAAATTCCATGAAGAAGAAACTCCAAGATTGGATGGCATGTGCAGAACTTTTATTTTTTTTACATAATCATAATGGTTTTCACATAACTGATTTAATTGTTCTGTAATTTCACCTCTTCCATTATTGTTAATGATTAAAACTTCATTTACTGGATAATCAATACTATTTAAAAGTCTTTCTAACCAATGAACTCCATTAACTATTGGTATACCTAAAATTGGTATGGCATTTGTTTTAAACGCCATTTACTTTCTCCAAAACAGTCAACCCATTATTATTTGTTTTATGAATCTTAAATTTCCATTCTGGATTTTCTATCATAAATTCAATAATTGCAGGTAATAATCCCAGATGTTCGTTAGCTAATGGTTCAGCAACTGTTCCAAAAGTTTGCGTATCATGAAATACTATATACTTTTTAGATTTTTTAGCATGAATATTGAGTTCTTGTTTTAATTGAGTGTATCCATGCAAAGTATCTATAAACAAAAGATCTGTTTGTTCTATTTCAATATTTAATACATCTGCTTGAGTATAAGTAACATCTTTTCCGATTTTTTTTGCTCTTTCAAATAGAGAAATTACATTATCATCAAGCACAATATCATAAGATCTTAAAATAACATCAGAATTTAAAAACGCCCTGGTGCTTACTCCAGATCTAACCCCCATTTCTGTAACATGGTTACATTCTTTACTTAATTCAAATAATATAGGAAGATTTTCATTTATATCAGAATGAGTATTACATACTCTTACATATTCATCGTTGAAAAAATTATCCATTTTTTTTGATTTAATTAAATGTTCCGCTTTTGTAGTTTGAATATACTCATCAACTAATTTTGAATATTCTTCATTTAAAACATAATTGTTTTTAACTTCAGAAATAAGAGTTCTAGATTCATCTGCCTTGTCCCACCACCAAGAAGAAATTGCCTTTTCACATATTATACCATATTTTCCTGGATAATCTACATCAGTCTTAAGTGGTTTTAAATTTTCAAACTCACAAAATTCAAGTGCTTGTGTCGCATACAAATAAGAATCTTGCCACCAATGACGTTTTCTATTAAATCTACTTAATAGAAAATATGCTTCAGGTCTTTTTGGCAATACAGAAAGTGCATGTTGAAGAAGTGTTTTTGCAGTAGTATCTCTAGTACCTTGCTTCTCATAACAATAATGACCCCAAATAAGCGCCTCATATGCAAGTAACTTATCTTCAGATCTTTCTGCACATCTAAGAAAGAAAGATAATGCAGGAGCAGTATGACCTTTTCTTTCATACCACAATCCCAAATTAAAATTCTTTATAGGATCTTCAGTATCAACACTATATTCATTTAACAATTGATCTAAATCATCTATGACATAGTTTTTATCTTCGTTCAGTTCAATTGGTAACAAGAATTTCCTAACGTTAGGAAGTGTAAAAACTTCTTTAGGTAATTCATCGGTATTGTATTTCCTCAATACCATGTTTGTATCACCTGAAGGGGGAACAGATCCTTCGATCAATTGTAATGAATCATAATATCCTTCTTCATCCGCTGTTTTATATTTTTCAGTGGTTAGATATGAAAACTTATCATCATAATGTGTAAAGGATTTTGATTTGATTTTCAAATGTTCCTTTCCACCCATCCAAGAAAAATGCCATCCAAGATCTTCAGTTCTTACATTGTTTTCTGTAATAAAATTTATTGGATATGGATTAAAAACATTGGATCTTATTTGTGTTGGTGTAGCATTTTTTAAATGCTTTTTAGTAACCATAAACATTCCAGTCCATTCTTTAGGATTGTTGGAATCTTTATGATAAACTCTCAGATCTGCCCTTCCTTCTAAATGAATTAAAGGAATGCGAATAGCAATATTTAAATTTTGTTTTACTATATTTGAAATATACTCAATACATTGAGGTTTAATTATCTCATCAATATCACCATGAATAAAAACTGTATCATCATCATAATTATCTAAAACTGAAAGAAGAGCATCTTTTTGAAGTCTTTCTCTTGTTCTGGCAAAAACTGAATTTTCATTAACTTCATTACCATCATAGCAATTTACTTTATCAATTTCTTGTACTGGCAAATACTCATTATCAGGAATCTCTAATTCAATAATCTTAATTTTCTCTTTTGGTAGATTTAATTTTTTAATTGTTTCATCTAACTCATATTCTATTGGAAGTCCACTTTGACTTTTATTTGATTCGCAAATAATAAATTCATCAACATAATCATTGAGAACATTAATTCTAAGTTCCAACATTTCCTTACATGTTGGCCCATAAAATGTAGTGAAATCAACTATTTTTTTCTTAGTAATTTTATCTTCTTCTTTATAACCTAAAGTTTTTTGAGACCCTTTAGTTTTCCACCATTCAATAACTGCATTATAAGATTTTAAATGCGTATTTTGATGAAGATCTTTATTATGATCTTTAGATTTAACAAAAGTAGAATCTAACTTACAATCTTCAACAAACAATGGACAACTATAAATCACTCCTTCATGATCATCAAAAATAATATATTCGATCAACGGCATTACATCTCTTTCTTTTATTTCAAGATGAAATGTATCATCGATACAATATTTTTCTATGATTTTTTTAGCATAATCTCGTGTAATTATATACGCAGTTACAGACCAATCATCATAATGTCTTTTACGAAAATCAAATTCTTTAAAATCTCCATTTTCTTTTAATCTTACAAGTTGCACACAATCAGCATCTTCAGGTATAGATTCTATAAATTGTTCCCAATTAAAATTCCAATACTGTACGGTTTCTAAACTTAAATCATCTTCACAAAAGAAAGCATAATGTTCATCAGTAGTATTATACCAATCTTTTATTGCCTTTAAATGAGAAACCGCACATCCAATAGTACCTGGATCCATGGTATATGCATATTTTCCAGTAACAATATCCTCACTTTCAGAAAATCTTTTTGAAAGAATAGATTTGGGTTTAATGTTATGCTCTGAAAATTGTCTTGTAATATTTTCCTGTCGTTCTACACTTTCCTCAAGTGAAATATAATAAACAGTAGGAAATTGGTTTAATTTACTCATAATTTTTTCGCAAAATAATTTTGATTATCTAATTGAATAATATTCCAATTAATTTTAGATTCTATATAATAGTTATCTGGGTTTTCAAATTGCATTTTATTTTTTTGAATATGATATTGAGATATCACATATTCAAATTGCCATTTCAATTCATCTCCCTGATATGTTTGAGATAATTGATTCCAAATTTGTTTTTCATATTCTTTATCTCCTTCAAAATTTTCAAATCTTTTTTTGTCTGAATGTGGAATATGAATTACGGAGTGATCATATCTTAGTGACTGGAGATTGAGTCCAAGTAATTCTAATCTACTGCAAATTTCATCATCTTCATATGCATAAAATTTATTCATCTCTTCATTATATCCACCAACCTCATCAAAATGTTTTCTTTTCAGAAACAAAAGTCCTCTAAGGTATTTAAAGTATGGATCATCCGCTTGATTTTTATTTTCAATACCAATAGGGCCTTGAACAAAAACATTTTCTTTTAGTGGATAAGATTCAAAAAATCTAAAATAAGGATTTAAAATATAATCCGTATCTAGTTTTAATAAGTACTCTTGAGTAGAAAATTTTGATGCAAGATTTAAAGGTTGTGGTTGATTAAAGAATTCTTCATCCAATACTCGTATTACTTTAATTCTAGAATCAATTTTTGTCAAGTGATTTAATGGTTTTTCAGAATTCCAATCAACAATTATAACCTCTTTCACTTCGTCAAATAATAACCAAGAAGATAAAGAAATTTTTAAAGGTTCATATCTATTTTTACATGCACAAATAATAGAAACATTCATAATACAATCCATCCTTGACAATATAAATCATCAGTTATCCAAGAATTATTATCCCATCTAAACCATCTTTTAGGTGCTATAACCTGTTTACTTTCTGATAACCAAGCACCCCACCATGAAAATGATGAATTTGCAATCACATGGTAATTACAAAATGTCATCATACAAAGATCAACAAAATGATTTTTAGATTTTATAAAGTTAAATCTTTTAGATGAAAAAATATCTTGTTGTTCACACCAATCAATATCATCTGAAATAACTAAAATTGGTAAATTAGAATCTAACAATTTTATTGCTTGTTCATAATAGTTAAAAGATAATGGATAAAGAGTTTCATCAGTTAAATAATCTGATCTACGAACATGTAGTGAAATAACTTCAGTGTCTCCAAACATTTCTTCAATATAAGTCTTACATGAATTAAAAATAAAATCATCAAAAGTAAAATCACTTTTTATTTCATTTCTAATATGCTTGAAATATTTTTCAGTTTGGAAATAATGAAGTAGATCTCTATCTCCAGAACATTGGTTGAATAAAGTTTCATCAAAATGAAATCCTTCAGGAAAAACTGTAGGATATTTTGGCAAAGTTTTTGAATACTTTAAAGTATTTTTAAAACATTTGTATAATATAATATCATCATTTGGTAAAGGGAATCCACAATCAAAGTTTCTATTTGCAGCAACTCCTCTAGTGGAAGCATATTGAAACATTTGATTTCCCAATCTTCCTAACCCACCCAATTCACTAAAAGTTAGAATTGGTTTTTTATTATTAAATTTATTCATTGTAAATAAAATCTTCAACAAATTTTTTAGGTGCTCTTACTAGGTAAGCAGCATTATCTTGAAAACCAAAAGTAATTAAATAATCGTTACCATATTCACACATCCCAACAGCAAACTCAATATGACCTTCAAGAAAAGAAAATATTCTTGATACTTTTGTAATGTTCCAATCTTTATCCCATACAATAAAACGATGTCTATAAACAGCATCTTTTCTATCAGTTTCACTTCTTAACAAATAAGTTTCATGATTTAAACAAAAATATCCATCTTTAAATGGTATTACTTGAGATCCTCCTCTTAGGTCTGCCGTTTTAAAATCAATGAAATTTTTTACTATGATACTTTCACAATGACCTGTTTCAATATCATATTTAACAATATCAGTTCCATTAGTCCATTTAACATAATGAAATGGCATATCAATGATTGGCATCCAATTTTTTTCACAATAAGATCCATCACCATTTGGAACTGGAATACGATGACGGGAAATTTCTATTATTTTCCCATCGTAAATTTCAATCTCTGAGAGTTCCATTCTACCTTGACCATTCGTGGTAGTGTCTCTACGAACTCCAGTGATATAAAGTTTACCATTCCAACGTACAATTCTAGCATCTTCAAGACCAACAAAATCCCACAATGGTGTTTGATCTAATGAAGAAGTATCTACTCTATTATAAGACTTGATTTTTAAATGATCATCAAGTTCGCAAATAATATTATTTGTTCTTAAGTGCATATCATTCTCGGGATGAATATACACTAAAGGGCCCCAATGATTATTATAAAGTTTTTTTTCTGAATGGTATAAAGTATAATTAATATTTCTAAGATTAACTAATATATTTCCATTATCATTATATACTGAGGCATTTGTAAGTGCAGGGCCATTTAAATACTCAGAAGGAATAATTAATGGATGAATACTTCCGCCATTTTCAAGAGCAAGTTTTGCAAAATTTTTCATAAATTATTTTTTAATAATAAAGTATATTATAGTTTATTTTTATTTATTTGGGAATCTTATTTTGAATTATTAATTATGCCCAGTTTCCTACACTAACAACTGTAGCACTACCAACTGGATTGCAAGTAAAGTAACTATTCGTTTGAACTACTGCTGCTGCGGCGACACCTAAAGATACTTGAGGAACAATCGTTCCACC
>JACCDT010049745.1_pt1 | contig 39355 bp, 53 predicted proteins | sample 7446291 | NCBI WGS metagenome assembly JACCDT01 (sample SAMN15323446, study PRJNA562643) | freshwater metagenome | isolation source: river surface water | place: USA:Blue River Watershed | collected 2017-08-17
CGCTTAATATTGCCGTCAAAATCACTAGGCTTAGTATTTTCTGTAACATCTATTACCTTCTGTTGAATATCTATTATTTTACTATTATCTTTGACAGTATTTTCTAATTCTTGGTTTTCTTTTTTTAATTTCTTATTTGAATTGTATAAGAAAAAACCAGCTAATCCTATTAATCCAATACTTAAATTTTTAATATTAGTTAATATCCAAGTAAACATTTTAGTTTTCCTCCAATATAAAAAAACTATCACCTAATACTTTTGATTCGGCTATTTCAGAATCCTTTTGTTCAAGATACTCAGATATAAGAATAGATTTTTCACTTAAATTTATATTCCCCTTAGATATACTCTTTATAAAAACAAGCTCTTTTCTAATAACTTTATTCTCTTCTTTTAATTCAATCTTTTCAGCCTTTAACTCATCGATATTCTTAGACATAAATTCAATTATAAAGTCTTTTTGAGATATTTCTTTTTCTACATGTAAAGCAGACTTTTTATATATTTCTATTTCAGCTTTTAATTCGCTTATTTCTTTATCTTTCTCAGCTTTCAACTGCAGCATCTCATTATCTTTTTGAGTCTTAAATTGTACTACTTCTTTGTCCTTCTGACTAATAGAATATGAACTTTGAGTACTTAAAGAATTAATTTGGCTATCCTTTTGGCTCAATAAAGTATTCTTTTGGTTTAATTCATTCCTTAATGCCAATATCTCATTATCTTTTTGGGCTAACAAATTTTGCAACGATATAATTTGCTCTCTCAAGATAATTGGTTCTTGCATCTTGTCTTTATGCTGCTGAACTTGATCTCTTGTTAATTTCATAGACTAAACCTAATTCCTAAAGTTAAATTATGATTGTTGAATTTATGGTTAATAATATTAGCTTGAGGTTTGTTTTTTCCCAAACTATAAAAGTTATAGGATATTTCACTAGTAACAGATTCTTTTAACTTATAATCAAGACCAGCTGTTAGCTTGTAAGCAAATCTATAAACATGTTTTCCTTTGCTAGGCTCAAGAACTTGATAAGTGTTATCATCATACTTGACGTATCCAGTAGCATCATCTTGTATAGAAGAGACACCAAGGCCACCACCTAAAAATATATTAGCCTTGTCCGTTAACTGAAAACCTTTATAAACATTAATCATTAGATCACTAATCTTAGTGTTTATATTAATATTGTAGTTCTCATTTTCTATCATTGACTTTTCAGTTTGTGTAAACAAAAAGTAATAATCTAATGCCATTTCTACTCGCCATAAGTTAGCAGTTTCATAACCGATTCCAAGACCTATTACAGGAAACTTTTGCTTTAATGTAAGGTTTCCCACTAGTTGATTATCCCTTATCTTTTGTTTAGGTATATAATTCAAACCTATAGCTGCTTTTAAATACATTCCTTCATTAGCATAAACTTTATTGGTATGAACTAGAATAGAAATAAAGCTAGTTAATATTGTAAGTAATAAAATATATTTTTTCATTTTAAATCTCTGTTATTGGATATAGTGCTTCAACTTGTTTTTTCTTTAATTTGTTTATCAGTCGTTTATAGGTTCAAATATTTTTTAATTTTATGAGCATTGCAAAGATTCACAAGAATTTATAGAGTTCATTAATCTTATTGTACGGATATCTTCCATTGTATATACATGAGGCTTTATTTCTTTACTTGTTATAGTTGTCCTAACCACATTTTAATTTCACTTTCTCTTCTTTCAACTAATCCTTTTAATTTTACTTTATTAGCGTAAACCCATTTTCTAAATTGTTCTGGAGCTTCATTTAGTTTATTTGAATTTATACATTTTAATAAAGTAGATGTTTTGAAATTACCTATACCTATATTGTATATAAGAGACATCAAAGCATCAAATTGATTTTGTAATAATGATATTTTAACTAACTTATTAAGATCATTTTCTCTGGATACTAAATCTTTTGCTAATAATTCAGTAGCTTCTTCTTTAGTTAATTTTGTAAAATGTTCAGAAGGTAATATAACATGACCATAACCGATAGTAATTTTACCAGCAGGACATATATATTCTTGTTCTGCAAATCCTTCATACTTTTTGATTAAGTCTATGCCAAACTTACTTGTCTTCATTTATGATAGTTTCGCTCAACTTTTCTATTTTAGGATTGTCTTTTAAAAATTGCTTCAATCTTTCAGTAATATATTCATCAACATTACCTTGGATCATTTCAAAATAACTGTCATTTCTTTTCATTTATATGTCTCATAAGGAGTTAGATCAATTTCCATTCCAGTAGTATTTTTAATAAATAATTCTGATAATTGCTCAATTGCATTATCATGTCCAAGTATATAACCTGAACATAAACCTATTATTAATACTAATATTAATAATACTATTTTATTCTTAAAAAAACTAATTATTTTATCAATCATAAATCTATATCGCCGTCAACAGAACTTAATCCAAGAGTATCTGCTGCATTCATTAAACTTATTATTGTAAATACTATCTGACCGAATACTTGTACAAAATGATTCAAATCATTTGCTCGGCTTATCAATATTATCATGAATACATTTACAAGTAAAAGGTTTATCTTTATCAGCTTCCATTTGCTTACTACTGATAATACTTTTTTTAATAAGTTCTTCAATTTTTTTATAATGATAATCTGGTTTCAAATATTCAACAGATAAAATTTCTATATTTAAATATAAAATTTTTAATATTAAAATTGAAACAAAAATTTAATATTATTTGTTTCAATTGTATTTTTTTAAAAAATACAAAATTAATTATTGTTATATAAATTAAAGTTAATAATATATAAAAAATAATTGTAATTAAAGAATCTACCATGTTTTTTGAAATCCTTCTTTAATTTTTTCATAATGATAATTATGATCGTTATTAAATTTATCTGTTGTTTCTAAAAAATATGGTTTAATATACTGTGCTTGTTTAGTTTTATCAACTAATTCTTTTGCAGATTGTAAAAGAATTTTTCCAAATGTGATTCCTTTATCTTTTTTCTTAGATGCTTTTATTAATTTATCTACCATTTTTTCATCAGTAGCAGCATTTGCTAAACTTCTGGCAATCCATTCTTTACCTAATACAAGAGATACAGCTCCCCAAAATCCTTTTGCTTGATAACCACCTATAGCATATGGAATTTGACTTTTTAAACTATACAATAAGTTATCAGCAGCTGATCCAAATTGTTTTATTATCATTGCTCCACCTTTACTTGCATCTTGCCTATAAATATCATTCATCTTATCTGCAACAACTAATAAATCTTTTCTAAATTCTTTGTATTTATCCATACCTCCAAGTAAATATACCAACAAATCAGATTGTCTTAAATTATCACCGACTTTTTCATAAATTATATTTGCTCTTACGTTAGGTGAATTTTCTCTAACTTCTTTTAAAATAGTTTCGTAAGCTGAAAGTTTTTTTACATTAGCTATTACTTTTTTTGCATATTCTGATCCATATTCTGTATAAAAATCTTCATTGATATGTTTTATTATTTCATTCACACCTTTTCTGGTTTTTATTTTATCAATAATAAAATCTACACCATCAACTCCTTTATCATATATTGGATTTTTTGATAATTTTTCCATATATTGTAAATTTACACCAATATTTGTTATATCTTCTTTTAATTTCTCATAACTTCCTTCTGGTAATAATGCTTTTAGTTTTAATTCTTTGTTTTTATCATTAAATAAATTGTATATTTTTTCATAACTTAAATTTTCTGCGTTATGTTCACTATACCCAAATTCTTTTGCGAAAATATCTTGAACTTTTAATCTTTTCAAATTTTCAAATAATTTTTGTGAGTTTTTACGAGCAGAAGGTTCTGCTTTATTAAAAATATTTTGTATCTCTAAAACTTTTTCTGGATTATCTAATTGATTAAATACCCAATTAGGCAATTCTTTTTTTTGTAAAGATTTTATAACATCTAATTTTATTAAACTTTGATATTCATTTTTATAAAAATCATCAGCTGCTATACTATATTTTAACAAATCTGGATTTTTTATAGTTCCCTTTTGAATACCTAAAGATATAGAATCATCACATGCCTCAGTTAACTGAGTTAATATTTTCTTTTGATTACCTTGAATATAACCTCTTTTTACATGCTCATTAATTGCTTCTTTTAATTTAAAAATGTATTGAGGATTTAAATATTGTAATATTTCACTTCCTTGATATTCTTGTTTATAAACATTTTTAAAAAAGTTATTTATAAAATCATCTTCTATTTTAATTTTATTTTTTATATCTTTTGCAACATTAAATACATTTCCAATAGATGTTCCACTTGATGCAGCAACATCAAATTCTTTTTCTAATTTTTGAGCAATATTAAATATATACCTTGGATCAACATAATCACTATCACTAATTGCACTATCTCTTTTTAAATATAATTCATTTTTTTTGTTTTTATATTGTTCAAGTATCTTTTCCATATGGTTAGTAACACTTTTTGTAGAATTAGATATATTATCTTTTTCTACACTACCAACTATATTAGTAACTAAATTATCATCAAAATCGTATTGAAAATTAGTGTTAGATTTTATATTTTGAGCAGATCTTGCTTTCTCTGAAGAAAGTGTAGGTGGAGGTATTTTATCTCCATGTGGTGAATCTACTATATTTTTTGCTAAAGTTCTTGTGATAACATCTTCATTCCCTATATTTTCTATTTTTCCAAATGTTTTTTCAAATTTAATATTTAAAGAATCAATAAATTTTTCTCTAACATTTTTTAAATAGTCTGCATATACCATTGATGGTAAATAATTTGCTACCGCAGCAGGTCTTGTATAATCTTCAGTATAAATTGTTAAAGCTGATTTAGGTATATTAAGCTCATCAAAAGATTTTATAGCATCATTATCTAATTTTGCCCTTTCTGCCCTTGATATTATATAATTATATGCCACCTCTCTCGGCATTTTATAAATTTCCTTAGCTTTAGTTACCATCTCTTTTAAACTAGGTATTTTTTCTGTTAATTTATTAAATTTTAAATTACTAGGATCAGATAAGTATTTTGCAACATCTAATACTGTTTCAGATGCAGCTTTTGTTGCCATAACAAATGGTTTTTCTAATTTATCTACTGTAACACCAGCCAAAACATAAGATGCCATGCCTTTTGTAAATTGCATTAAATCACCGTCATCTTGGTTTTCTGATATTTTTCTAAGACCTTCACCTAAACCGAAAGTAGATGCCATTTTAGGCATACCTTGATAACCATATTGTAGAAAATCATTGATATTATTAAGCCATGGTTTTGATAAAGGTGCTAATTTGCCTTTGGATGTATAACCTACAACCTTAACTAATTCATCACCTACCTTATGGAAAGGTCCATTAACCAAATTATTGGTAGCTCCTGTAGCTATTGTTGCAGCTGACCATTCTAATCCATCTTCAAATCCCTTACCTGTAGCTTTTAAAATTTCTTTTGTTTCATCCGTACCTTCTGTTTCAAAAGGTTTTTGAAAAGCTTTTTCGTATCTAGTATCATTTTTGTAAATACGATCGGCAGAATCCATTAATTCTGATCCCGCTTTAAATAACATATCTGAATTTCCAACATGACCTATGACCTTGGTTCCTAAACCTACAACACTGTTAATTGGAGCTTCAACATATTTTTTATAAGTATCAACTGTTCTACCAGCCCCTTGAGCAAATCCTTCAGCTAATTGTTTAGCTCTATCCATGTATGTATAAGGAGCATGCCATTGACCTTTCCTTTTCATTTCTTCTATTTGCTCAGGACTATATCTAGATGCTCTTTTTATTTCTTCTTGATATTCTTTATATTTTTCACCACCTTCACCATATGTTGCATTTTCTTTTTCCCACTCATCATAATCAATTAATTCTTGATCTGTAAGAGGTCTATTTTCCCATCCGTGCCATCTTCCAGCTCTTTTTAATTCTTCTATTTGTTCAGGACTATATTGTAGTTGTTCTTCTTGTATACTATCTTTATAGTTTGTAAATTTTTCTGGATTATAACTTGAAAAATCATAATTTCTTTTTTGCTTTTCCAATTCTTCAAGCTGTTTTGCTGTATATGACATTATTTTTCCTTTAAAGTTTTATTTATTAAACCTTGTTTTATTATTTCAGCGTCTTTTACAATATCATAAATTTTTATTCTGCCTTTATTATCTACATATTCTTTTTTATTGACATTGTTTTTATTATGATCTTCTAATCTTTTTTTATTTAATTCATCTAGTTCTTTTCTATATGATGAATGTGAATGATGTTTTTTATAATTATCTTCTTCTATTTTAGCTATAGTATTTTCTAATATAAATTTTTCTTCTTCATATTTTGCAATTCTTCCTTCAATAGCTTCTTTATTAGCTTCGTAAGGATTATTAAGATCAGGCATAGTAGTTAAAAAAGCAGCTAAATCTTGATCTGATGCTTTGCCTCCAAATATTTCTTTAAATTCATGCCATAAAGGTTCTTTTTCTAGAGCTATTAAATGTTGTCTTCTTGATGATTCTGTTCCACTATAATTAACAAATCTATATGCTTTTTCTACAAAACTTGGACCAGATCTATTATTCCAACTATTTTCTTCTTCTGCTAATATGCTTCCCAATTTAGTATAAGCTTTAATTAATTTATCAGCTGTTTTTATTTTTGGTATAGCTACTTCATCAATAAATTTTATATTGCTATTTTGAATATTGTTATTTAAATTCAAATCTTTTCTAAGTTCATTTTTTGTAAACTCATTATTAAAAGGCATACTTGCTTCTTTTTCAGTTTTTAAAGCAGTAGCGTTTAATGATTTAACTTGAGCTGCTAAATGCTCATTTTGCATATATAAATGCTTTAATTGTTCGTCCTTAGTCCTACGAATATTATCAAAATCTTTCTTCTGATAAGTAGTCATAAACGCATCATAACCACCTCTATCATTTTCTGGTATTACGTCTATTATAGGGTTCATAAAATCCTTAAATGATGATGTATGATACTTTCCGTCAGGTCCTTTTAATGTTATTAATCCATTACTAGAACTTACATATTCACCTATATCTTGACCTGTAGTTTTTTTATAGCCATTAACTAAAGATGGTATTATTATGTCCAAATTCTCATATTCACCATTCTTTAACATCTCATTAGCCATACCTAAATCCTTTCTATAATCATTATAGAACAGTTTTAAACTCTCTTCTCTTTGTTTGTTCTTACCAGAAGACATTTTTATAGCGTAATCCAATTCCGATACTTGTCTAGCTTGTTCTTCTATCTCTTTTAATTTGTCTTCTCTATCCATTTGAGAAGCCATAGAAACACCTGTTCCAAGACCTCTTAATATATTTGATGTTACCCTCTGATTAGCGTTTTGTGGTTTCATTTGATTAGCTGCTCCAATCAAACCCTCTCCCATCGTATCAAGAGTGCTTTTTCTATTTATTATATCGTAATAATCTTTAGTCATCTATGTTCCGTGCTTTTTACCTAATGTTTTACCAAGACTACCTAAATATGCTCCTCCAAATGTACTACCTACAGAGCCTAGTATCTCACCTAAAGGATTACTTTGCGCTAATTGGTTTTCTCTAAATCTTTCTAATTCTAATTTATTTGCATGTAATTCATTCTGCTGTTGCTGAAAATTACCCGTATTGGTCAAACCTATAGCATTTATGGCATTTGTATTGTTGTTAGCTATAAAATTCAATCCTATTTTAGAAGGATCTCTATTCATTAACATATTAGCCGTTAACTGCCTTTTTTGTAGCTCGCTAGTTCTTTCAGCAATAGCTTTATTTTGTTTTAATTTCTCAACTTCTAAATTCTTACTTATTTGCTGATTATTATATTGTAACAAATCATTATTCATTATTTGATATTGTTTTTGTAATAATCCGCCTTCTTCGGTTTGTTGCTTACCTAATTTTAATAAATTCTGAATAGATTCTTGTTTCAAATTATTAGCAAATGCATATTCTTTGATGTTATTCTCTATTTCTGTATCTACTCTCTGCTTTTGTAAACTCATCATAACTCCCATAGCAGTAGTAGAATTATTTAATCCCATCTCTCTTAATTTATTATCTAATCCATTGTATTTTACATCAAATCCTTTATCCATAGCTAATTGATTTGCTTGTCTAAATGAATTAATCATCGGAGCATACCTTCCTATTGTCATTGGATCTTGTTGTTCCATAACATCTATTGTATCACCTAATGTTCTAAGTCTATTTGTAAGATCACCTACAGCAGCAGCATATCTTAATACATAAGGTGCTAATTGCTCCATATGAGGTAAATTACCTACATCTTGCATATCTCTTACATCTGGTATAACACTTTCAAAAGGAGCATCTATCGGAGCTCTTCCAGATAAATCATTTATTGTAATTTCAGTATCACCAGCAGTTTGACCAACTCTAGCACTTTCTCTTTCTAATGATTCAATCTCACCTTTTAATCTATTTCTTCTTTCTTCATTTTCTCTTCTACCAACACCAAAAGGATTGTCATGAATACTATTATATTCAGCTCTTTTTCCTTCTATAAGATTTTTTAATTCTAAAAATCTCTCACCTGTAGGAGATTTTTTAAATACAAATTCTTGACCGCTAACACTATCAAATATTTTAGAAAAATTAATAGGCGGATTTTGAGTAGTCGCATCAATAGGTTTATAAGGTGTAAAATTTATTGGCGGAGCCTCATCGTCATCATTAAATAATCCCATTTTAAACCACTAAAAAATAAAATTTATCATTGTATTTATTAAATCCAAAATGATTTAATAACCTTAAACTTTTAATGTTGTTAAGCTTAGTTATTACTAAATTATAACCATATTTCTTAACAATTTCAATAAAGTCATTTTTTAAATAAAAATAGTAATTTTTATTTATCCAAGTACATCTATATCTTGGTCTTATAAAAATATCTAATATACCTTGTTCTTTAGTTCTTTTATATATTTTAATAATCCCTGAAACTTTATTTTCCTTAAATAACAATATATTAACTACTTCATTTTTATTATAAAATATCATGCTCTAAATCTTGACATTGCTTGTTGTACGTCTGGAGTAAACCATCCTTTCGTTAATTTATCAGGCATGATCTTATCGCCTGTAAGCTTTTCACCGAATCTCCAATTAGCTGCATCTATTCCTCCAACGCAAAACCACGCCTCCTGATTAGGGTTATAGGGTACTAAATGCGCGTCCGTAATTGACCCATTCGCTACATGACGAGCGTATATAGGAGCACTAGTAGGCTCACGATAAGGGTAATAAGATAAAGGCTCATAAAATGCCGTGCTAAATTGTATACTTCCATCTAAAAACTTCTCTACAGGCATGCTACCATCGGCAAAATGTTCTACGTGAATATTATCTTTAGTATTTTGGTTTAATACTAAACCATAAAATATTCCTATATGCCGATAATCTACTATACCATCGATAATTTTATCGTTAGTTATATTATTGTCTAATATATGTTGAGTTTCAATAGAGTTATCTAATACATTGTGAGTAAATACGTTATTTTGAAAATTCTCAATTGTAATTTGACCAAGTTGTTGACCTGTTATAGTATTTGGATAAATATTAATATCAGTTAACTTACTCCATACAGGAATATTAGAGTCGTGTGCAACCAAAACCTGATCATGAGCAGTTGGACTAATCGCCGTAAGATTACCTGCTAAATTACTACATAACACAGAACCGATAGTTGCTTTTACTATTTTATTTAAATTTAGAGAATGATCGTCTATAGCATTGTTGTCTATAGGTTTCCAAGAAGTAGAACCATTACCTACATTTTGTAAAAAATATTTTGCAGATCCTATTATTCCTTTTGCTAATTCTGATACTATATTGTCAATTTCAACTTTTACTACATTATTTAAATAATCACTAATATTATTAAATTGATCGTCTAAATAATCTTTTCCATTCTCAGCCCAAATTACTTTATCTGCTTGTTTGGCTTTTTCTCTAAAATAATTATAATCTAATATTAAACTATCCATTTTAAATATTTAACCTCGCTCTTAATTCTGGTGATAACATATGTTTTCCTATATTAGCTCTAGGAACTCCGCCTGTCCCTGTATCTCTAGTTATGTCAAAACTTCCTGCTCTTATATGATAAGCCATAAAAGCACCTTGATTACTCGTTTGATCAAAAGGATTCCTTCCTGGCGGCCATGACCCATCTGGTCGTTTTACTATAGTAGAGCTATACCAGTCCCCAGTTGCTGGATAAACTACACTATTATTGGGTATTTTATTAAGTGGCATTTGTTGACCGCGTCCGCTAATCAGACGATAATCAATGCTGTTATTCGGTATATGTCTTGCAACAATAGAATTAGGCTTAAACAATAAATCTGCTGTTCTAGTAGCCATTAAAGCATTACTAATGCAAGTACTGTCATATATTCTATCTTGCAAGTAATTAGCATTAAAAATATTATTTTGCATATGCCTTGTTTCTACGGAGTTTATATCAAGAGGTCTTCCTAATATACCGTCAGCTAAATGATTTGCCGTTAAAGTCATCAGTGCTATTTTACCAGAAGTAATAGTATGGTCTTCAAAATTATCGGCAGTTATTAATTTCCATAAAGGATTAGTTCCTGTTCTGCTACTTAGTATTTGATTATTTGCAGTCGGTGTTACTTCTCTAAAAATTGTGTTATTAGCTGATGCAATGACTGAAGATGGGGTAATATTTGCAAATTTCTGCAACGATAAAGAATAATCTGGAATAGTATAACTATCAATGCGTGCAAACCTTGTAGTGCCGTCACCTACGTTTTGTAAAAATGTTCCAGCATTTCCTATTGCTCCAGGTATAGCTTTATTTGCTAAAGTTTCTACTAAAGATTTTACTCTTATATTTAAATACTGAACCAGTTCATTAAATTGAGTATCAAGCTCATTTGCCGTAATAGGAATATTACGATCTCTTACGCTTTGAAAGAATGCCGTATCTCTTATATATTCTTTTAACATACCTAAAAACCTAATGCAGCACGAAGTTGTGGAGTTAAATGCTCTGGACCTATAGAGCCCTCAGCTACAAATGTTATAGCATTATTGCTATAAGCATACTGTGTTCTGTACCACAATCTTTTGCCGTCTATTGAATTTGCAGCAATATGTTCACTTTTAAAACCCTCTCTTTTGTTATCTAGAGTTGGAACATTTAGTTTTGCAACTGGTAAAAAATATTGAGGATATACTAATATTGGTTCAGGGTTATTAGCATATGGGTTATTTGGATCATAAGTAGAATACGGGTCAAGACTTATCCAAGGTGCTAATCTAGCTACATCAGTTCCGCTCATACCTTCAATTGAGATAATTCTATTCCAATCATTATAAGTCATTGGTGTTAGAAAATTATCAGGCATTATATTTTCCCAAAGTTTATCAGAGAAATCAGCAGCTAATGCAGGAGTAAGTTTGTTTATCGTTAATCCATCCCCATCTGCCGCTTTACCTAATTTTGCGGTTGTAATTACATTCTGACGGAACTTTGCTGCTACCAAAGAATTATCGGCAATTTGTGTTTGTAATAAATATGCAGGTAAATTTTGGTTAGTAATTGTCTTCTGGGCAATACTTACTCCTGTAATTCCCCTATCTAATATATTATCAGCCGTTAACTTTTTCCAAATAGGAGTGTTGTTATTTCTAGATACTAATACTTGATTATCGCTAGTAGGTGTGAGCACATTAAAAGCCCCTTGATTACCAGCTGCTATAACAGACCCTACATTATTTTTATCTATTTTCTGCAAAGTCAAGCTGCTATCAACAAATACATCATTAGTAATAGCACTCCATTTAGTAGTGCCGTCACCGACATTCTGATAATATTTATTTACATCAGCTGGGTTTGTGCTACCTGGTACGCTGTCTTTTGATAACTGGTCTAATATCGGCTTAACTGTTCTATTGATATATTCTCCGATTAAATTAAATTGAGAATCTATATAACTTGATTTTATTACAGTTTTAGTTGTAAAAAAATTATTAATTCTTTTAAATTTATCCATTACCATTATCAATTCCTCCAGATAAATATAAACTATCAAATATAAATTCAGCTTCAGCAATACCTTTAATTGCTATCATTACTGAATCTGCACGAAATCTTAATGTTTCTTGAGGATATATACCATTTTCATTATATGAAAATTTATCAATATTAAATAAACTAAAATCATATTTTGTATTATTTTGATCTACATTTATTTTTGTCATATTACAATCAGCCGAATTGTAATTAACATATAAACATATATCTATCTCAATATTATTATAACTATAACATCCTAAATATATATTATCATTATACCAAGTATTAGATATGTTTAACCAATTATAATGAATATTAAATACAATAGGATTTAAGTCTTTATCTAAATAATTTTTATTTGTTAATTTATCGCAATAAATTAAAACTTTATTTTCATTTGTTAAATATAAATTTTTAGAAACAGAATCGTATAAAAAGCTATTTGCTTTACTAAAATCTTGAGTAAATACTGACCAAAACCCTTTTCCTTTTAATTGAAAAATATAACAATTATTAGGAAATCTAAAACCTATAAAACCACCATAAGGATATAAAAAACAATTTAAACTTCTATATTCTCTATCTGTTGATATATCCTCAAGCTGTTTTTTTATATATCCATTTACGCTTTCTGCAAAAAATAAATCTATATTAAGATTATTAAAGCCATCTATTTTTAAAGAACATATACCAAATTTAGATAAAAATATAAATACATTTGGCATCTCTATAAACATATTCTTATTATATATTCCAACAGGCTCTGTTTTTTGCCATCTAAAATCACCAAAATCTATGTTTTGACCATCATTTACTACAGTAGGTTCATTGCCTGTCCAAATTTGAACTGATTCTTTACCCCAAAAAAGTATTCTACCTTGATATGTAGTAAAACATTGTAAATCATCTATTTTGTTACTATTAGCAGCTAAGTTTATTGATTCTATAAATCCCGCATTATTATACCAGTTAAAAATTGATTTTCTTTTAGCACAATAATATACAAGCATTGACTTATCTGGATTTCTAAACTTTTTTAAAAATGTACCACCTTCATCTAAAGCAAATAAACGATCATTAATTACATTAATATAATTAAAATGAGGAATCGATTTTTTATATAAAACTCCTCTAGGATCATCATTTATATTTTTATTTAAAGTAATTATGATTTCTAAATCATCACCTATATTAAAAACAGAATTTGTTATAATATAACTATCTTCTAATTTAAGATTATTAAAAATTTTTATTTCTTTACCAATTGCTAATTCTGTTCTTAATTCTACCTCATAAGCCAAATTAACTTTTATATTAAAATTAGTATCATTAATTTTATGTATTGATTGTAATATTATTTGATAATCACTTTTTAATTCTTGTAATACATTTCCATCATATATTAAAACAGGATCTATACCATTGCATACAATTAATCTATTTTGATAATTTATATAGGATACTGACACATTTGGAGCTAAATCAAGAATAAGATTAATTGGATTTTCAATACCATTATTATCTAATATTTTATAAATACCTGCTCTTTCAATCCACAACTGAAAAGCATTTTTTGGATCAAATATATCAGTAGAGTCAATATCAAAAAAACCTATTGGGAACGGCATAGTAAAACTAACGCTATTAGCTGTTATTATGACATTATCAATATCAGCACCATCAGAAAACGAATCTTGACGAACATAAAAATATACCCCATTGAAAATAACTTTACTTAAATAGGCTTTTTGATCTGCATTTAATGGAGTAGTGTCAATAATAATTCTAGTTTCATTTGGATTACCTATAATTTCATCTAATGTAACGTTATCCTGTATATTTACATTAGGCAAATTTATTAAATAAGTTTGATAAATTAAAATTTCTGAATTACCGTTTATATTAACATAATCCATTAATTTTATCTGATCTTTGAAAATTTTATTTACATCAAACGCATATTGCGAAACAATTTTTGTTCCGTTTCTTATAGACAAATTATTATCTTCATTTAAATACATATTTTGTATGTATCTTGCATTATTTGGATTATCTATTGAATCTGAATTTATTCCAAGTATTGGAGCTTTATATACAATAGCTCCATTTCTACCTTGAAAATTATTAATTATTTTTGACATCTAAACATTGTTATAATATTCAATTATATCTTTTAATTTTTCATTATAAATCGTATATGCACTTTGTAATTTGCTAACCTGTCCATTTGTACTTAAAAATATATAATAAATAGATCCTAAAATAAGAACATGTTCTATATTATCATCATATATTGTAATATCTGTTTCAATACGAGGATTAATAACATTTTCTGTTAATCTTTTTAAAACAGGTAAATAAAAAACTTTTACAAAATTATTTCCTAAATTATTTTTATTATAATCAATAGCTCCTAAAATAATCTTATTTTGAGAAGGTAATTGAAAATATTCATTAGTTTGTAAATTTAAATTATCAGATGCTAATAAACTAAAAGATCGCATTTTAATATCTTTATTATAAATACTTCGTAAATCTTTTAAACTTGAATTAAAATCAATATATTTTTCATTTAAATTTTGTAATACTTCTATTTCTTCGTATTCTAAAAATTCACGATAATTTCTTAATTTTAAATAAATATCTCTATTAGCAAAATTAAGACAGCGTAAATAATCTTTACGCTGTCTTTCTGTTGCTAATGTCCCAAAAGAAAATAAAGAAATTGTATCTATTAACTCTGTAACATTCATTTAGTTTAATTTTTATAAGTTATTCTTAAATTAAGAATAGATCCTGCAATATTATTTATTGCAGTACCTATTGTAATAATTAATCTATTTTTACTTATGCTATATCCTAAATTTGCATCTAATAATACATTTTTAGCAAATGCCGCAGTAGCTGCTCCTTCTGTTCTAGTTAAACCTAGTGTTTCTATACCAATAATATCATTGTTAATACCTATTTTATTTAATGTTGCAGATAAATAAGTAATAGCAGTAGCATCTAAAACAGCAGGTATTTGTATAGAAATTATCTTATCTACATATGTACCGGAACTTATATTAGCCGTACTTGGTAAAATTGAAGCTTTTGTACTAGCATTAGCTGCTACAGGATTAGCTAATGCCATATCAAGCCCACAAGAAGCTCCTATAAAATTAACACCTGTCACTCCAAGAGCTGTAGCATCATTTGGTAATTGAGCTGTATTTGGTGTATTATTTATAGAATATTTTACAGTTAAATTCATTTTTATACCTACTTATTAAATTAATGTGAAAGAATGAATCATGCCATATTCTAAAGGAGGCATTACTGTCGGTTGTAACTTAGATGGGAATTTAATTGTTTTTAATCCATCAATTAAAGTTACACCAACTTCCTTTTGATTACCATGATCATTTTCTTCATAAGTGAATTTAGGTTCAGCACATATTGCATTTGCAATAGCTCCAGCACCACAGAAAACACCATAGCCAATTCCTGCACCAGCAGCATTAGTAATATTCATGTTTTCAAATTCATCAATTGTTACAATATCAACTCCTTTAAGTCTTCCAACATAATGAGATCCGTTAAAATATGAAGGCTGTCTTTTATCTTCAATTAATGATCTTGTTAATAGTTGTTGAACTCTTGTGTCATTTAATAATCTTGCTTCAACAGAAGGTGAAATAAAATAAACATAAATATCATTTTTAAATCCATTCCAGTCAGTCATTGATAATGGATTAATTCTACAATCAGTGTTTAGTTTTCTTCCACCAATTCTTGCCATATATTTTAATTTTGTAATATGATCAATATTACAATATCCACTTGTACCTTGAACATAGTCTGCAGTTCCAATGTTAGCATTACCTACAGCAGGAACTCCTATTGCACATCTTTGTTGAACTGTTTGACCCGCAGCAATAGTATTATTTAAACTTTCAGCTCCAAATAAAATTCTATTTGAATTAATTCCATTACCAGAAGCATCTAATTGATTTATAACACAATTTTGTATCCTATTAGTAAAAAAGTTAGCAAAATCGTTAGTGGGTTGTCCTATTCTTGGTCTGTAATCATATGTTAAAAAATCTTGATTTCCTTTTTCACCATGAGCAAAAGACCATGCAAATTGATTCACTATTCTTCTAATTATTAAATCTAAATGTTTGTTTTTAATTTGTCTTTGTAGCTCGTCATTAAACTTAAAAACAGTTTGATATTCAGCAATATCAAAATCTTTTGCCATTACAGCAAATCTTGTTTTACCTAAAGTTAATGTAGCATTGACAGGTGTTAAAAAATCACCTTTACCTGCTAAAGTATTCTCACCATAAACTTCATTAACATTTCTATACTGACTTAATGAAAATACCATTGTAGTACCTTCACCTTTTTGCATAGCTCCTTTGATCATAATCATACTATCGGCAGTTTTGCCCATGTATTTACCAAAAGGATTATCCTCAATCTCCTCATTTAAAAAAGGAGTTACTATATTATTCTTAAATTTTGATTGATCTTTACTTGTACTAAAATCAAAAATCATTTTATCACCTTTTATTTAATTGATTAACATTATACAATTAATTAAATAGGGACATATTCATATAAATTTAGAACTAAGTTTGCACGTTTCCAATTTATATTTATATTTCTAATTATTAATTTCTACTACTTAAAATATGATCCAATAAATCACTACCTTGTTTTCTTTCAAATGTAGGCGAAGATCTATATTTTATTTGCTTATTATCTTCATTATTAAATTTATTGTCAATATTTTCTTTATTCTTAACTTCTTCGTTTAATCTTTTTATTTCACCCTTTAAATGGCTAACATAAGCAAATATGTTTTTATGTTTATTTAAACCTTCTTCTAAATCTTCTCTATAATCTTGTCCTATCTGTATAATATAACCAATTGCTTCTGCTGGATCTTCTTCAACATATTGTTTTAATTTTTCTTTTTGATCTGAATCTAATAAAGTAACTGCATGATAAAAAGCAGCATAATCTTTATCTAAATTCTTATCTTTATTATATTTTTTAAATGTATCAAATTCTTTATCTAAAGTTTCTCTTAAATTCTTTACTTTATCTTCTTTTTTATTTTCAACTTCTAATTCATCATCTTTTTCTACTTCAAAAATAGAATCTAATTTTTTTACATGCTCATTAAATTCTTCTTCACTAAGAACACTATTATTTTCATTTAAAATAGTTTCTCTAAGTTCATTAATAACATTATTATATTTCTTTTTAGCTAAAACATATTTTTGATTAATATTTTGATAATTTCTTCTTGTATCTCTTATTGCTTTTTCTAAACTTTCTTCATTTTCAGTTTCTTTTTTTTCAACAACTTCTGGATTTTTATTTTCTATTACTTCTTCTGTTTTAGTAACAGAAATTTCATCATTTAATTTATCTGGTAAATTTTGATTTTGTACTTTTTCTTCTAAAACTTTATTGAAAATATCAATAGACATAATTACTCCTCTTGTTGATTTTCTTGATTATTTGGTAAAATACCCTGTTGTAATTGCATTTTCTCAAGCATTATTCTTTTATATTCACTTGATAACTTATAACTACTAACTTCACCTATTCCTACTTGTTGTAAAAATAAAGGTGAAGACAAAAATATATCAGCTAACCCGCTACTCATAATATTTGTAAATAACTCTCTTTCTTCTTCTATTGAAGAAGAAAAATTAGGAGCACTCACTGGATATACTTCAAAATTTAGTAATGCAATATTACTATCTAATACCACACTATCTTGTTTACCTTCATTATAAAAAGATAATAATTGTTTAAAATTTTCTATACCTTTTAATGTATCTAACATTAATTTGCCCTCAGAAGTTAACATATATTCATAAGCTAATATTAAAGGATTTTGTGCATTCATTGTTGTATTTATTCTATTTTGTATAGCTATACCACTCTGAGCATTTGTTGGTTTGCCTGCAAAATCATCAAATAAACCACTGATATTTTGAAATTCTCTATTTAACATTTCTAAAGAATTTAAAATACCTTTTATATCATTACTATTATCTATTACTGTTACATCTTTAGGATCAAATTGTAAAAACCCTCTTTTCTTTTTAGATTCAATAGAATAAGCTTTTACCAAATCTTCATATTTTCTAGTTGTTGTATCACTATTAACAATAAGCATTTTTGAATTGGAATAATGAAATAATTTTGACAATTCAACATTCCATAAATCTTGTAATTGAATTAAATAATCTATACAACCTATAAAATTTCCTTGTATATCACGAGAATAAACCATAGGAGTATATGGAAAAAACACTTGGTTTGGTATTTGTTCTTTTATTGGCCCATGAAATAAAACAACATCATTACAAAATACAGTTTTATAAATTTTACTTCCTTTTTTTACTTTTACATCATAAGCATTTTTTTTATCTAAAAAATCTTCGCTAAATGTAGTAAAAATAGTATCTTCAAACTCTTGATATTGCATATCTAAAGGGTTTTTACTACCATCATTTGTTTGAAGATCACATGTAGCTTCAAAATAATTTGTATTTTCTTTTCTATATAATTCAACAATTCTAATAGATTTTCCATTAACCCATATATTTTCAGAAATAGTAGTAGAATCATCAACTGCTAAATATTGATTAGAACTATTATTTTTAACCATATTATCAAAATCTGTAGAAAATTTTGGATATAAATTTTTTAATCTAACCGAATTTACAAAATAACTTCTAGCAATTATGTTTTGATTTTCTAACCTTGGACTTAAATCATCTGGATCAAAATACATTTCTCTAGGATTTACTGATTCATAATAAAATTTATTATTTTCATAATAAAAATAAGACCACCCCAATCCACTAGCTAAAGACGATAAACATTTTAAACTAGAAAAAAATGTATGATTATTTTGTGTTTGAACATTAAATGCCCAATTTTTTATATAATTAGATAAATTTAAATGATATTGTGAATTAGTTGTCGGTAAATAACCAACTCTTTTACCGCTTTTTATTAAAATACTTAAATATCTATCAACAATAGGTTTTATTTTATTATCTGTTATAGGTTCACATCCAATTTCTTCTAAACCTTTTTTAGCAACAATGTTATTCCACTGATTATTATAATAATAATTTGTATTAATAATGTCTTTTTCTATCCAATTCTTTCTTAATTGTGAATCAGCTAAATATTTAAATATTTCTTTTGCTTCATTTAAAATTTCTCTTTTATCCATTTATAATTATGTAATTGTTTCATTAAATTCATATCCACTTAATATACAACTAAATGTTTCAGAATAAGAATTACTATAACATACAAGATTATCACCATCCAACATTGTATGTTCTACAACTTCTGAATTGTTACCTTTTGTTACCATTAATAAATCTATAGTTTGATTGGGTGTAATTAATAAATTATAACAAATATATCCTTTTTCTACTGGATTTTTTAATAATCTAATATCTTCAACAGTAATTCTAATATTATCATTACTAGTATTTGTACATCTTACAGATGATATTACAGTTTCTTTATCAACACTAATTAAAACTGTTTTAGTGTCAGATAAAGATTCAAAATTATTTTTAATTTTTGTTATAAAATTCATTTTAATAAATCTTCAATACCTTTTACAATATTATTTAAATGACCTTCTATCAATCCTTTTTCTTCAGTATCTAATTCTATTTTTTTACTTTTAATTCCATATAAATCAGATAACACATTTTTTAAATAATCTATAGAACTTGATAAGTTATAATATTCTCTTGTTATTAAACAAATTTCATGGTGTTTTTTTATTAAATTTTCTTCTTTCATAAATTTATTCATTTTTTAATATTGAGTCTAAAGCTTCTATTTGTTCTTTGATCATAGCAATGTCATTTAATAGAGTTGCCTTGCGGTTTTGTGTTGCGATTGTCGGTTCACCTGAAAAATAAAGAACGCCGTCGCTATATAAAGCTTGAACGTATTTTGGTAAAATTTGGATTATTTCGATTGGATTTTGATCTTCATTCATAACTACCTCATATTTTTATTACAATTAATATAAAGATTAATTAATACTTTTTCAATATTAATTATTATTAGGTGGTACATATACCGATAAAAATTCCTTTATTTTTACTATGTCGCTATCAATTTCCGATAAAGCTACCTCTGCGGCATTTTTTAGTTCCAAAAGTTTTGGACTATTCAAATCTACATCACTACCAAATATTTGACCTATCCAATTTCGCAAGGTATTAGCATCTGTTATAAACCAGTTAAGCCAATTTACAGCATCTGGATTCATTGGTTTTATTACTGGTTCTGGAGTTGGCTCTACATTGTAAGTATTTTTACTCATTTAATTATCTCACTTTCTAATTGTTTAATTCTTTTTATTAAATTTTGAATTACTACCATAGATAATTCAAATAATTTTTGTTTTGATACACTAGGACATTCCTCATATGTCCCGTATATAAATTCTTCTTTTTCTAATTTTTCTTTAGTTACAATATTGATAAAGTCTTTTTCAATTTTTTGTACTTCAGCATCGATAGCTTTTTCTCGTGTAATTATTTTTAATTTTGTCGCACCTTTTTCAATATCAATTTTTAAAAACTTAATATTGACTTGATATTTGGTGTTACTAAGCTTTTTAATCTCGCACTTATTCATTATATTTGGAACAAAATCGTAGCTATTCATATCTACATAATCTGGTAATACTTCATTTAATGATTCTGCTATAACGCCGTAATTTATGCTCTTACCTTCTTTTATCTTATCTTTATATTCATATTTAAATAAAGGTATTCTACTAAATATTTTTTCTGCTTCTTCTTCAATATCTTCACTTTTAGCTAAAATTATTTTCTTCTTTATTGAAGAATAAGCGTTAAATTCAGATGCCTTGATTCTGTCACTACAATCAATAGAATAATTATTAATTTGATAAGTTGCAGTACCTACATTACCGCCTGGATTCAAATAACCATAATTAAGACCTAAAGGAAACTTACCAGTAATGGTTAGTCCAATATTTAGACTTAACCTATCCCTAGTTAATCTCATTAGCTGTGTAGCTCCAGAAGTACCTATTGCCCAAGTAAAACCGAGATAACCTCTAAATTGAATACCGTCTATAGCAGAATTCCAGATAATACCATGATTGGTATCTGAAGGTGATCTAAGCCATAATCCCGTATCATTCATCCACATCGGTCTTGAAGAGGCGATATTATTTATCAAATTATCTACATACTCTTTAGTAGCTGGATTACTTGATATTGTCGGAGTAGGTAAATTTATAATTGAGTTGTTTTGCATATCTACAATAGTACCAAAATAAGTACGCAAAGTTGAGCCGTATGTATCTATTTTAAAAGGATACTGAAAACCATTCACAGCATGGTAAAAATTTATTTCATATGTTCCAGTAGGTTGAGAACCAAATCCAGGTTTATAAACAGTAAGCCATCTTCTATAAGTACTGCCGCTTCCAGACTGAACTAAATGTACAAAATGAGGAGGAGGATTTGAATCTTGTAAAGTATGGTAATTACTATATTCCTGAAATTGACCATTATTTGACCAATTAAAGCTTAAAGTTGATCCTACCATTGTTTGGTAATTATTTAAAAGAGTATTTATAGTACCTGTGCCACTTCCAGTAACTGCTCCAGTTAAAGCTATATTAGTCGCTCCACCTAATTGAATCCAGTTAGTACCATCAAAATATTCAAATTGTGCCATTATTATAAGCTAGTATTAAGTCTTATCATTCCTACAGTCGGTGTACTTGGTCTCTGCGCCGTAGTTCCAGTTGGAATAGTAACGCAGCCAGTACCTGGTATTATTGTATTAGTTGCTAATCCGATCGTGGCAACACCTCCAGATACAGTAACTATTACTTGATTGGCTGTACCTAAAATACTTGAAGCCGAGCTTTGCGATAACTTAGAAAATGTAATTGAATCAATTCCGACAGAATTAACGGAAGATATAAGCATCCACGATGTTACTGAATTTGTAGTACCGCCAATAACCAAAACAGTATTACCTCTAATCATTTGACTAGCAGAATCATAGTCTGTAGCTCTTGTTAAAATCCAGTTAGTACTAGCTGAACCGATATTAGTTACCGTATATATACCATTCTGTAAACCAACAGTCTGATCTTTAACTAAAACTCTATTTCCAACTGCCACAGTAACGCCGTCAATGCTTAATGTAGCTTGTGTACCCGAGTTAGTTAATGTTGCTCCAACACTAGGTGTTGTAGTAGATGGACCATTATTATAAGTAGCAGTTAAATTAGATGTTGTTGTTACCAGGCATGCAGGCACGTTAGCTATAGAATTTAAAACCCAATTTTCGGATGCTAGTGAATACCAATTTATTCCGTCATGAAATTCCTGTTTACCGACAGGCAAAGTTAATTGAGCCATAGTTCCTCGCACACTCTATAATTCGTTGTTGTATCTTAGCATACCTTGTTCTGCGTTACTAGGTCTTTCTGTTGTCTTTCCAACAGGAATTTTCATGTATGCTTTACCTGTAAAACGTGGATTTGGTGTAAAAACTGTAATCACTGGAGAATTAAGTAAACCAGTACCAATAATATCGCCAATTAAATTTACATTTAAATTATCTATTCTCGTATTAATTGTAGCAATATCCGAATCATGACTACTTTTATCCTCTTTTGGCAAAACGGCAGCTGCTATTGCCGCTGTAATTGATGCGCCAGCAGGAACTAAGGGTATTAATGAAAAAGGTAACATTTGTTCTGTAAAATAAGCTATGCCCGCTGCAATAGCGGCCGCTTCAGCAGCTGCTGCTTCTGCCGTAGCAAAAGCTTTAGTTTCGATTATTTCTTCCTGTAAACTCAAAGGATCTACGTAGTCATCAAGAAGAGGTATTTTACCTCCTGAGGCAATGCTAACAACCCCAAGTGGGTTACTTTTTAATATTCCTCCTGGAGCCAAATCAGACAACCCTTGCGCACTAGGTATTTTGCTACTTGGTCTTTGCATGATAAAAGTTAGATCAGGCATATTATCTTCTGGTAGTCTGTCGACTCTAGCTAATAGTTTGGCAATATCATTACCTTCCTCGTCCTGCTGAAACGGCCTAATAAGTGCAAGTTTCATATTCGCTACGGGATCGCTTAAGTCCACATAATCCTTACCTGCAATGGCTTTAGATAATGTTCCTGTTCCGTTATTAACAGTATTTTTTAATAAGCCAGTTTCTAATGCACCTAACGACTGAGCTTTAGTAAAAGTATATGTCGTTCCAAGTCCGTATAGTTGTTTTAACTGCTCAGGAATAAGATACATTTTGGGGTTTTCCCACGTAAAATCTACTGTAGAACTACCTACAATAAAATTAGCATTATCAAACCTCTTCATTATTTGAGCTGCTCTTACTTGTGTCATAGCAAGAGAAGATGACACATCAGTACCTATTGGATTGCCTAACGTATCATATTTTGTAGCATAAATTTGCGGCAAGAACGGACCAGACATTACCCAATCAAATGCAGAAGTATAATCAAAAGTTGGGTTTGGTATTCTAAAATCACCAGTAATAGGGCTAATTGGATTAGGGAACACCGCTTCTTCTAAAGGAGGTAAGTTGATAATGCCAATATGCAACTGTTCTACAGGTTCATTATTATAATCACCTATCCATATTCTATTATGATCTAATTTGTTTAGCTCTTCAAAACTGCCTATTTTTCTTCTAAGGTCTATAATATCTTGTCTAATATCTATTAATATCGGCGACGGCATTCCTATATTATCTTTATCACCGACAACGATATATCCTTGATCTACCTTAATTCGACCAGTAACTGGAGAGATAAAATTGTATAAAACATCATATTTCACTTTGTGGTACTCATGCTGTTAAGTGTGCTAGAATGCTTGATATATTTTCACTTTCATTCGCGTAATGCGTGTCAACTAAATTAGCGAGCTGTGTAAACCACTCCGTGGTACTATTATCCATTTCATTTGAGAAATCAGGAGGAAATTTAGGTTGAAACTTATAATAATATACATCTTTAGCAAGACGACTACTCAAGTAGTCTAAATAGTACCTACTCCACTCTTCAGCTCCAGTCATAGCAATATTCATAATACTAAATAGTACTTCTACAGCATGAGCCGTACCTGTTTGTGAACTAGAGCCGTCAAAGCTCATATTACCGATACCTGTTCCCACGTCTACTATTACTATTCTGTTTGCATTAGGTTTTACACTCATGCCAACATTCACAGCAGCCAGTATTGGGTCGTTGGCGTATACACCGCCATCAATATAATCATGAGCATTAAAACTATAAGCAGGCAGGTAAATAGGTGCAGCACTTGTTGCTCTGCATACATTTACAATGCTTTCCGTTTTACCTATGAAATAAGCTGGGTCATCAAAATTAGAAAATACTACATATCTACTCATATCTTGTTCAAATGATGGAATAGTTATATAAGTTTTAAGATTTGCTAATGTATTAGTGCTGAAGTTTTCTACTAAAGTTTGTTGTAATATATTGCTTCCATAGTTTGAATCTTCATAAGCAGATTTATAAAATGGATCATTAGTCGCTATTAATCCAATTTTCTGTAATTCATTAGGTCTGTTTGAATCTTCACTTGCATTATGACTACCAGATGCAACATCCGCAGCTGTTCTAATAGTAAAAATACGTTTAGCTTTTTGTAAAAAGAAACTTTCCATTTCATCGGGGGTTTTGCCGTAAGCATAACCGCACGCTAATATTCCGCCGATTGAAGTACCGCACATAACATCTGCATATTTCCAAAAATCTGCTTGCGCTATACCCCATTGATGTAGAAACTTTTGCATAAAACGATTAGAGCCGTAACCTTTTGAGCCACCACCACAAAAACTAAATATTCTTATTGTATTTCTATCCATTTAAACCCACACCGAACTATCTAAAACATTTTTGTATTTATACTCTACATTAAACCTATTTTTCATACAATCCTCTAAAGCATACCTAAGACAATCTATTAAATGATTGTCTTTGTCCATAATTTTATCTTTTATTTGACCGCTGTATCTATCAGTTTCATATTTCAAATTATATGCCTCTTTGATAAATTCAGTGCAACGAGAATGCACATAACATTTTTTAAATGTTTTAATGTAAGTAATACCTGCTTCAATTGATCCTCTTCCTTTCATTGCTGGCTTTGCTGGATATCCGTATTTATTAAATAAATTAATCAAATCAGGACTTGAACTATCGCAAGTTATCATATAACTGCCATCTTTTTTATAATCTTTTAAACTTTTAGATACCTCTTCCCCTAATATATCAACACTAACATGAGACCTTTTAAACTCATGTGTTATATACAAATTTTGATCTTCTATATAACATCTAATCCCAGCCGAAGCATCTGTCCAACCAAAGTCAAGACCAAAATACGGATGAATCCCTTGAGGTTCTTCAAACTCATCAATTATAAAAAACTCACTTTTAAATACATGAGCATTATCGTTTCTTAAACATTCTCCTTCATATACATGCATGTATTTATCAAAATCCAATAATCTCATTTGTTGGATTTTGAAATAAGATTCTTCAGATAAATATTTATTATTCCTCCATGACAATTTCTGTAAAACTAATCTGTCACCATATTTTAACTTTCCGTTAACTATAAATTCATTATACAAATAATCAGTTTCATTTTTTGGATTCATACTTATCCAAATCTCACTTCCTCCCTTTCTAATTGTAGGATCTAAATCTGTCCAAGTTTGGTTGCTAACATATGCACCTTCTTCTATCCAAATATAATCAATTCCATGAACTGATTTGATAGAATTTGAATTAATATCTCTTAAACCTTTAAAATGTATTTCACTTTTAGTTTTAGTATTAACAATATGTGTACTTAAAATCTTAAAGAAACTTTTATATTCTTCTACCTCATCAATTATCTCTTTGAAATTCTTAAACACACTTAACTCTAAGTCACCAAAATACTCACGACAACATACTATTGTGCATTTCTTTTCAAAACTTAATCTAAGCAACGCTTTCGCAAATATTGTGGACTTAGTTCCATCCCTACCTCCATAATAAACTTTATATTGAAATGGCTTGTATAAAGGTTCTTCGTATGGTTCTAATGTAAAAATATCAAACTTCTTCTGCGTCACGTTCAGTTCTACCTATAGACATTATTTTTTCATATTTAGCTTCTAATTCTTTAGTATAATCACCAGTATGATTAACTATTTTTAAAGGTTTTTTTAAGAAATCAAATGTTATGTTATGATTAACAATATTTTCTTCACCACTATCTCTAAACCCCCATTGTGTTTTTAAATAGAAGAATAAACTAGATTTACAACCTCCTTCTATTCTTTCCCATAACTTACTTACAGCCTTCTCTAGACCTCCATGACGCCCTCTTTGATAATATTCATTAACAGTTTTATTCTCAACTTTCATCTTGTCAAATCCAGTTGTACATATCCCAAAATACTTAGATATTTGATCTAATGTCATTGTTTTAGCCATTTCTTGCAACTTCTCAAGCCTTTCAGGCGTCCATACAAAATCTTTAGGCTTAATCAAGCCGCTATTAGGCTTTTTTGTTTTCTGTTTTTTCTTAACTTTACTCATATTTTAAAACTATGTTTACATTTTAACCAAAATACATGTCCATAAGGGTCTTTTCTGTTTTTTAATATTAATTTAACTTTTTTGTCATTAGTTAATATTTTAAAACTTTCTAAAGCACTTACAACATCATGTTTTTCACATACTTTTGCCACATCTATATCTTTCTGTGAACTTTCCCATAATTTTATTCTTTTTTCTTCTGCAAAGTTTATAGCAAATCTTTTATGCATAAAAATATTTATTTCTCATTTTAAGCTTCATACAACACTAAGTTTAATATCAATGTATATTTCTCTATAAACTATCAAACTTAGTGTTAAAAACACTATTAAAATGCGTCTTGATAACTTATTAACAAGATTTATAACAAAATAAAACTCAAGACGCATAATTATTATATTTATTTTTTGAAAAAACACAAATAACGATTGAAATAATCGCAACGTATGATAAACTCAAACACGCTACATCAATACGTAGTTAGCTGTTTTTCATATCAACTAATAAGGTTACCATCTATAAAAACCTTGAAACTCTTATTTCATAAAGTATTCAAGCTCTTAGGTTACCAAGTATTAGTTTAAGGTTACCAACTTTTTTAACATGGTAACCCATCTCAAAGTCTTATTCTAAAAAGCATTCAAGTCATTAAGTTACCAAGGTTACCATCTCTCGCGTGCGTATACGTGCGATCGCGTACGTGTGCGTATAAGGCTCTATTTTTTTTTTTTTTTTTGTTATAAAGGTGCAAAGATGGTACCCATGGTAACCTTGGTAATTTTTCCTTATTTCAACTGGTATTGAATGGGTTACCATATTAAAAAGATGGTAACCACATGGTAACCTAAAAATAGATATTTTCCTGGAATAATGTAAAAAAATTTAAAAATAGTTGTTGACATCTTTGAAATGTTTTTATATAAATAACATATTACTACAACAGTAATGCTAAAATATAAATAAAAAAGGTAATAAAATGAATACAAATAAAAATACAAGACAACAAAAAATAAATGTTTTAACTAATAAAAAGAAATATAATTATAATGGCTTGACAGATAAACAAAAAGCAATTAAATTGTCAAAAGTTAATTGGAATAAACCAATTACAAAATTAAGTTATACTGATTAATTAACAAAAGGATTACAGAAATGAAAAAAAGAATTATATTAGATATAGAAGAAAAAACACATCAAAAATTAAAAACATATTCTATTAAAGATGATAGAACTTTGAACTCAACTATTAAAAGAGCATTATCCATTGGAATAGACATATTAAATAATGAACAAAAAGAAAGATCACAAGTTCAAAAAAATAAAGAAGATTACAACTCCTCTGAAATTGAAATGTCATTTTAATAATAAAAATAATACATAAAATATGAAAACAAATACAATCAAAAAGAAATTAAATAATAAAAGATTAAAACAAGAAATTTAAAAAACATAGATTTCCAGATATAATAAGTTTAATATATAAATGGTCTTTAGAGTATATAATTTTCATATACTCTAACTCAGGATTAGAAGATAATTTTATAGTAATTGAAAAACAAGTATAAACAAAACAACAATAAATTAGAGAAAAATATTATGAAAAATACAACACAAAGTGAATTAAAGTTTAAAAATTCTGGATTATACGAGCAACCTTTTTATCATAAAAGATACATATATGAACTAGATTTAAGTCAAGTAAGCTGGGATAGAGACATATATTTTGAAAATAACAAAGATATTGAAGAAGATTATATAGATGAAAGATTTTATGAAAGTTTATCTTATTACAATACATATTATAAGGTAAATGAGTTTGATTATGATGAAAATCTAGCATATGAATGTCATTTAATTCCATTTATTTTAGAAAATGATTATCATGATGAACATATGCTAGCATTAGGAGGTTGTGGAATGGATATGTCACCAAAATTGGATGCTTATTTTTTCTTAAGTACAGGTAAATTAGATAAGTATAGTACTTATTTTAGAGACAAGCAATTTTTCAAATATATGGTATCTACGGATATTTTTGATAAGATTGAAAGTATATATAATTAACAAAAACGGAAATAATATGAATTTTATAGAAGCATGCAAGCTATTACAAATGGATGAAAGTGTTAGACTGATGAAAAGAAGTAATAAAGACTTGCGAATTAGACTAGACACAATAGAAAAAGTTCTTATTGATAATGATCTTGATGCCTTTATTCCTACAATAGAAGAAATACTAGCAGAAGATTGGTATGTGATAAAAAATACAAAATACCATACATTTGAAGAAGCTATTACCGCCCTTAAAAGTGGTAAAGTCATTAAAAGGGATAATTGGACAGAAAAGGTAATTGAACGAGATTTCTGTGATGATTATTCAATAGCTTTTACTATTGATGATTTTGAAGCTAATGATTGGATAATAGTAGGAGAGTGATATGAGTGCAATTTGTAATAGTGATTCTATGGATTTAATTGATTTTAGTATAACGACAGATATTTTAGAATCAGTTGAACATTTATTAAATAAAAATGGTTATAAAAAAGTAGATTTTAACGATTATTTTGATGATGAAAATGATAGTTTAAAAACTTATTATAGATTAGATGATGTTAGAAATAATAAAAAAACTACATGTAAATTGGAAAAAGAATATGAACTGTTAATACATAACCCAACATGCAATATATTTAAAAGTATAGAAATATATAGAAGTTTAACAAATAAGAGCGGATATCAAATTTGGCTTAAATATACAAATGAAAATGGTTATCATAAAATAAAAAATTTAAATATATTTGAAATTTTAATTAAAAACAGATGGTTATAATTATGAAAAGAATAAAATATTATTTAGCAAATTATGAACAAATACAAGAAGCTAGATTTAAGCATATTCAAGAAATAAAGAAATATGCAAGTCAGCAAAAAGATCCGAATTATATTAGATTAGTAGAAAAAGCCATAGATCTTGGAATAAGTAATTTTAATTACTTTACGTACGACCCAAAAGAATTAATGAAACTAATCAAATGTGAAAATAATAAAAAACAAATTGAATTTGATTTGTTGAAAAGAACATATAATACTTATTGACAATAAAATTTTTTCATTTTATTGTAAGATTAAATAAGACAAAATAAGATTAAATATGAGAAAAATAAAAGTAACATTTACAACCGATAAATATCTTCTTGATATTTTAAAAGATAGAATTAGTCGTGATAGAGTTAGAAGTAATCTTAATATATCAAAGAGTGCATATATTACAATGGTTCTTAAAGATTATTTAAGAGAAGAGATAAAGCAAATTACAGGTCAAGAAGAATTTAATTTTTAAAAATAAAGAACAATGCGTTTATTTGGCATAACAATATTTTCTTCAAAAAAAGCATATGATCTTACAATTGATTCTACTTATCATGAAATTAGTTTTGAAGAAATAATAAATAGATTTAGTAGCTACTATAAAGCATATAAAAATCTTACAAAAGAAACTGCTAAATTATTTACGGCAGGTAAGTTTGAATTAAAAAATTCAACAAGAAGAGTTACCGAGAATTTGGTATCAAGATCTATGATTGTGATTGATATAGATAATTACAATCATAGTTTGGAAAAATTAGAAGAAGAGATATGTACTAGTTTAGAAGGTTATAATTATCTTTATTATAGTACGGCTAAGCATAATAAAGATAATGTTAGGATTAGATTAGTTATCCCACTTGAGAAAGATATAATAAGATCTGAATATAAAGAAATTTCAACTAATCTTATAAAGTCTTTATTTAGTGATGATTTTTACAATGCTATTGATGTGAATGCATCTTTTAGCAGTAATTATATGATGTATTTGTATTTTGATAATGGTTCTAAAGATCAAATATTCAAATATGTTAAAGATAAAGAATATTTAAAACCGATAACATATATTAATAAAGTAGAAGAACAAGTTATTGAGTTAAAAGACGAAAAAGTAATTAAGGATGAAATAGAAGAAGCAAATAACTTTATTATTAAAGTTAAACAAGAACCTAAAAGAAATATAAGTGATGAGAAGGTAAAAGACATATTAGAATTATATAATGCAAGTGATACGGACTATCATAAGTGGTTAGAAGTAGGTCAGGCATTACATCATCAATATGAGGGTTTAGATAAAGGTTATGAAATATTTTTAAATTGGAGCTTAAAAGATGATAGATACAGTGAAAATGAAATTAGAGAAAAAACAAAAGAGAAATATTATTCTTTTAAGAATAAAGGTGAAAATCCTATAACTTTTGCCAGTGTTATTAAGAGGCTTAACGATAAAAAAAAATTGCCGACTAAGATAAATGATAAAATATATTATCCGATAAACAAGGAAGCATTTTTACATCATAAGAAAAATGGAGCACCAAAGTCAACTTATGAAAATTTTAAAATATTATGTACAGCTTACAATATAAAGTTAAGTTTTGACGTAATAACTAAAAGCATTGTTCATAGTATAAATGCAGATGATAACGGATTAATAACAACATTAAAAAGTTTGATGATACTTAACGCAATGGATAGCGGAATGGCTTTTGAATATGCAAATTTGACTGCCAATAATAATATGATAAATACATTTGATATTTTGTTAAAAGAAGTAACTTGGGATGGAATAGATAGAATAAATGAGTTTTTAGACACAGTAAAAGTTGAAGAAGAATATAAAGAGATAAAGGATTTTTATATTCTAACATGGATTAAGCAAATGTTGTATCTGGCTTTGCATAATGAAGAGGATAAACAAAAAAAGATAGGTAGATACATATTAGTTTTTAAAGGTAATCAAGGAATAGGTAAAACCACATGGCTAAATAGTTTAATGCCAGATCATTTGAAGGATAAATATATAAATGATGGGACATTTCTTGATATTAATAATGATAAAAAGGTAATAAACAATTTAAGATATTTAATATGCGAACTGGGTGAGTTAGAGCATTCTTTTGCTAAGACTGATATTAATGCGTTTAAAGCTTTTTTCGGTAGAACCAAAGATGTGTTACCTGTTTTATATTTGCAAACTCCAGTGGTATATAAGAGAACGACTAGTTTTTTTGCAAGTATTAATGATGCTAATTTTTTAAAAGATACTACAGGTAGTACAAGGTTTCTAATAATACCTGTAATAAAAGCTAATGGATATCATGATATAGATATGCTGCAATTATATAAACAAATATTGGAAACAGCAGATTGGATTAATTTTGAATTAACTGAAGATCAAAAAGTTATGCAAGCAGGTATAAATAAAGAATTTGAACAGATAGAACCTTTAGAAGAAATGTTTTACAAAGAGTTTAATAGTGAAACAAGTGATGAAGGAAAACATTATAATGCAACTGAGATATTAATAGAATTGGGGTATAATAAAAATGTAATAAGTAAAAAACTAACTAATCAAATAGCTGCTATTTTAAGAAATAACGATAATTACAAAAATTATTATTTGAAAAAGAAAAAAAGCTGGAAATTATTAAAAATAAAGGAAAATAACGATGAATATTACATATAGAAAAAAATTAGTTATAAACTTAGGCAATTATCAAAGTGTGTCTCATGAGCTTGGAATAGAAGATAAAGTTAACTTTGAAACGGAAACTGAAAACGAGGCTTATGAAAGAATAAAAGCTTTTGTTAATACCAAGTTAAAGGAAGAAGCAAACAAATCGGTAAAAGTATGACAAAGTTTTTAGTATTTATAATAGGTTGTTCAATATTATTTTTAGGAGCATTAATAAGCTTAATAATAGGTCATATTAAGTTGTATATTTATAGTGACGATTTTAAGAACAATATAGGATTTAAAGAATATTTAATTAATAGATGTTGTAATAGTCAAAAACTTTATACTACACCAATTTTTGTAATATTTGAAGGCTGGCTTGAGTTTTTAAAAATATTACTTTGGTGTTTAATATATTTTGTAATAGGAGCTACGATTACGGAATTGAGTTTTAAAATAGGTAATTTAATAATAGGAGTTTAAAAATGACTAAAGATACAAAAGACGAAGATAAAAGAAATGAATTTAGAAATTTATTAATGGCGGATATTGGTAAAATAGGAGATGCAATGAATATTATATTAGAGTTAAAATTAAGAGAATTAGAATATCAACAACAAAGAGATTTAGGTAATCCAATTTATGCAAATGATATAAAAATTATAAAAGAAAAACAAAAAAATATACATAACATGGAAGTAATAAGAATAGAATTTTAAGAGGTAAACAAATGAGTAGAGGTGGAATGCAAACCCAAGCAGTAACTCGTAATTATTGTCCTATATGCGATGGCATTATTTCCGTAGGTTATGAAAGTACTATCAATAGAATTGGTATTTATGCTCACATTACTCAGAAAGGAAATATATTGTTATGCGACATTAATCGTAACTTAAAAAGAAAAAGAATAAAAAGCAGTGAATGGCAAGAAATAATGAAAGAAAATAATAGGAGGTAGAAAATGACTATTGGTAAAGAAAGGTTGGAACAGCTTATAGATAAATTTTTAGTCAATTTGCGGATGGATTTTGATGACATGATTTTTGGATGTATGGAGGAATTAGGAAAAAATCCTAAAAATTCTTAAAAGAATATATGAAAACTTTAAGAAATGATCCTATGGAAGATAGAGGCTTTAGAAGTGTTTCTGGTTATTGCGTTAGTGTTTTTCCATTGAGATTAAAAGATTTCACGGAAGAAGAAATTAAATATTTAGAAGAGGTAATTTAAATGGAATTGCATATTGTACCTATACTTATTTCAATAGCATTAATTATATTTATAATGAAACTTTAAGGTAAATATAATGAGTGCAATAATAACATGTTTAGTAATTTGTTATTTTTATAATATGTTTACAGACCTATTTTATGATCCTTCTGATGGAAAATTTATGACTGAGAAAGATAAACAAAAAGAATATAAAAAAAAAAATGAAAGAATTAAGAAAAAAAAAGAATATAAAAAATTTAAAATAAAGGAAATAAAATGACACATACACCAATTAGTCCATCAAGTTTTGAAAGAAGATTATTATGTGCAGGTAGTTATCATGCAGAAAAAGACCTACCTAACATAACAAGTAAATATGCAGAAGAAGGAATTTATTTGCATGAGGTAATTAGCTCTGAGAAATTAGGTATTATAGATTTTAATAAATATAATTTAAATGATGAACAAAAAGAAGCAATAAAAGAAAGCTTAAACTATATTTATAAAACTGGCATAGATAAGCCAGTTACTGGACAAAAGATAATATATAATTTAAATGAATATAAAGTAGATCTATCGTTTCTTGGAATTGAAATGAGCGGTACATGCGATAAAGTTATTTATTTTGATAATGAGTTGCATGTTTTTGACTATAAATTCGGTAAAGGTATTTGGGTAAATGTAGAAAATAATTATCAATTAGCTTTATATACTTTAGGTTGCATCAAAGCTTTGAAGTTAGATACATATAATTTAAAAATATTTGTTCATATTTTACAACCATTTTTAAATAATTTTCAAAAACAAGAATTATCTATATCAGATCAAATATTAAATAAAAATTTTTATAAAGAAGCTATAACAAAATGTTTAGAAATAGATGCGATAAGAACTCCAAGTGAAAAAGCATGTAAATTTTGTAAAGCTAAATTAAATTGCCCAGCTGTTATTAATTTAATACCTAAGACATTTGAAAAAGAGCTAGGTGATGTAAAAATAAAAACAATTTTAGATAATAAAGAAATAATTTTAAATTATATAAAAAGTTTAGAAGAAGAAGTAAAAACTAGAATTGAGAGTGGTGTAAAATTTGAAGGCTATGCAATAAGAAGAAAAAATACTCATCGTTCTTGGAAATATGAGGCTTATGAGTATTTAACGGATGAATTAGGTGATGATGCATTTGAGAAAAAATTAATAGGAATACCAAAAGCAGAAAAAATACTAGGAAAAGATATTATAAATGATTTAACAGAAAAGAAAGAGGGTGAATATGAATTAGTAAGAGAATTAGATAAATCAGAAGAAATTTTAAAAATATTATAATTAAAAAGAGAAAATAAAATGACAAAAAAAATAGAATTAAAAGAAAATGAAATATTAGCATTAAATGTTAGATTAGATTATTTCGGTAATAATTTATTTATACCATCTAGTTATCAAGGGAGTAATAGTTCTGAATATTCATGTTATATCTATTTAGATAAATCAAATAAGCAACATATAGAAGTAATGGATAAAATTAGAAAATATATTGCTAATTTCTGTGATGAAAATGGTCTTGAAAATACATCTGAGATTGCAAAATTTATAGTAGATGGTGATAAGGAAATTAAAAGGTTGGAAAAGAAAGCTTTAGCTGAAGGAAAAAAACCATTTCCAAATAATCATATGAAGAACAAATTTAGATTAAAATTAAAATCTAAATTTAGTACTGATCAGGAAAGAAGTGGAAAACCAATATTTTTAAATTGGGATAATTCTCATGTTAATGATATGGATGATCTTGTTAATACATTTTATAGAGGATGTGAAGTACATGCTTTCTTTGGATTATATAGTTATAACAAATTATCATCTGGAGTAGGTTCAAATTTAAGAAGTTTAAAAAAATCTGGTAAAGGTGAAAGAATGCAATCATATAGTCAAGTAAGTGATGGTATTGATTTCTTATCAGAACTTGAAGTAGATACTTCATTTGCAGAATTTAAAGAAGAACAAAATGGGATTCCGTTTTAATAATGACTAGATTATTTTTTGACGTAGAATGTTATCCAAACTATTTTTTAATAATATTTTCAACTGAAGAAAATAAAACTGTTTGTTTTGAGCTAGATGATAATAAAACTTTTGATAAAAGCAAAGTTTTAAACTTATTATCTAGCTACGAAACAATAGGTTTTAATTCTAGAAGTTATGATATTCCAATGATATTAAAAGCTATTAGTTTGTTAAGCGGTGATTTAACGGCTAATGATAGTTTAAAAAAATTATCAGACGAATTAATAGGGAATGATACTTTTGATATTTTATCAAAGTATAATCTTTGGTGTCCAAAAGAATTTAAGCATATTGATATAATAAATGTAATAACAGGTAAAGCATCATTAAAAATGTATGGTGCTAGAATACATACAGAATTGTTACAAGATTTACCTTATGAGCCTAGTAGAATACTTACAAATAAAGAAAAAGAAGAGGTAAAAAAATATTGTATTAATGATATAAACCTTACAAAACAGCTTTATAAAAATATTGAGCCAGAAATAAAGATTAGAAGAAAATTAAGTGCAAAATATGATATTGATTTATGTTCAAAATCTGATGCACAAATAGCAGAAGCATTATTTAGAAAATCACTTAATATTTACAAACCTGCAATAAATAGTTTTGATTTCAATTATGAAAAACCAAGTTATATAAAATTTAAAAATGAAGAACTAAAAAATTTTGAAAATAAAATATGTAGTGTTAATTTTAAGGGAAAAGTTGGTGATCAGATAAGTAAAGATAATATTACTGGTAAAATTAAAATAAATAATAACGAATATAAAATAGGAATTGGGGGTCTACATTCAACTGAGAAAAATATATCTTATTCTAGTGATAAAGATAACTTTTTAATAGATTTTGATGTTACTTCATATTATCCGTCTATTATTTTAAATAATAATATTTACCCACAAGGATTAAATGAGAGTTTTTTAAAATTATATAAAAAATGGTATGACGATAGATTAATTGCTAAATCTAAAAAAGATGAAAATTTATCATGGTTATTAAAAATTATTTTAAATGGAGCATTTGGTAAATTCAATAGTAAGTTTAGTGTTCTGTATTGTCCAAGAAGTTTGATACAAACCACAATTACAGGTCAATTGTCTTTGCTTATGTTAATTGAAAAATTAGAAGAACATGGATTTAATGTTATCTCAGCAAATACAGATGGTATCACTGTTAAGGGAAGAAAAAAAGAATATTCAAATTTAACCAAGATAATAGATAATTGGCAATTAATAACAAAATTTAAATTAGAAGAAGTTAGATACAAATCAATACATATTCAAAGCGTTAACAATTATATAGCAATTAAAGAAGATGGTAGCTTAAAACTAAAAGGTGTTTTTGCGAAAGATAATCTATCAAAAAATCCAACAATAGGAATTTGTAAAAAAGCTATTATAAATTATTTACAAAAGCAAATAAAAATTGAAGATACTATTTTTAATGAGGAAATAGACCCTAAAGAATTTGTAATGGTAAGAAAATCTAAATACGGAGCATATTATAATAATGAGTATTTAGGTAAAGTTGTTAGATGGTATTGGGTAAATGATGGGTTACCGATATTAGATGAAAAAGAAAATAAAGTGGCCGACAGTGATGACGCTAGACCAATAATGAATTTAAACCAAGAAATGTTTGATATAAATTATGATAAGTATATTACAAGATCTTATGAATTATTAAAAAGTTTAGGTGAAATCATACGAGAAAAACGTACGATTTGAAGAAAAACGCAGAAAAATGTTAGAAAAAGATTTAGAAAAAAAAGTTGTAAAACTAGCAAAAGAATTAGGTTATATAACATTTAAATTTATATCACCGAGTAATAGAGGAGTTCCAGATAGAATATTTATCAATTCATATGGGTATATATTTTTTATGGAATTTAAGTCAGCTGGAGGTAAATTATCAAAATCACAAGAAAATATTTTTAAAAAATTAAAACTTAAGTCTGTAGATATATATGTTATATATGATTATGAAATTGCAAAAATTATCTTAAAAAGAGAAATTAATTATGAATATAGAAAAATTGATTTAAATTAATGCTAAGTGAAAAAAATTTACATGATTATCAATTAAGAGCAATTGATTTTATATTAAAAGAAAAACGATGTTATCTAAATTTAGATATGGGATTGGGAAAAACTATATCTAGCCTGACTGCATTTACAAAAGTATTAAATAAAGAAGTAAAAAAGTTATTAATAGTAGCTCCATTAAATGTTGCAAAAGATGTTTGGACAAATGAATTAGAAAAATGGGAGCATACTAAAAACCTTACTTATTCCAAGATTATAGGTAATCCTCAACAAAGATTAAAAGCTATTGAAAAACAAGCAAATATATACATTATTAATAATGAAAACATAGCTTGGTTATTAAAACGAGGTCATTCTAGATTTGGAATGATTATTGTAGATGAAAGTTCTTGTTATAAATCACATTCTTCAATTAGATTCAAAGCATTAAGAAAGTTTGAAAGTATTTATACAATTTTATTATCTGGTACACCAATTCCTAATGGTTTTCATGATATCTGGAGTCAGTTTTATTTAATAGATAAAGGTCAAAGATTAGGTCAAAATATTACTGAATTTAGAACTAGATATTTTAAAGAAGATATTTATGCAAGAAAATACCATTGTATAAGACCAGATGATATTTTACAAAAAATAAAAGATAAAACTTTAAGCATGAAAGCTGAAGATTATTTGAAATTACCAGATAAACTTATCAATAATTACTCTGTAACCATTGATAATATTCTTGAATATAAAAAATTTGAAAAAGAATATGTACTGGCTATAAATGAACAAAATATTAGTGCGGTTAACGCAGGAGTATTAACCAATAAATTACTCCAATATTGTAATGGAGCTGTTTATAATGATGATAAAGATGGTAAGTATACAATCGTACACAACAATAAAATAAATGTGTTAAAAGAACTTGTAGAGTTACATAATAATGAAAATATACTAGTTGCTTTTAATTTCAAAAGTGATCTTGAAAGAATAAAACAACATATACCCTCTAGTCATTTAATAACTTCTTCTAATATTAATGAAACAGCTAAATTATGGAATGATAATAAGATTAAAATATTATTATGCCAGTGTTCTACGGCTAAAGGTTTAAATCTTCAGAAAGGAGGAAGAATTATAATATGGTTTGGTCTTACTTATAATTTAGAAAGTTATTTACAATTTAATGCTAGATTACATAGACAAGGTCAAACCAAGCCTGTTTTAATTTATCATCTTGTTGCAAAATCAGCTAAAGATGAAGAATTATTAAATGTACTTAATAGAAAAGATGTTACTCAAGAAATGTTAATTAGGAGTTTAAAAAATTAGAAATTATTTTAAGCCTTGCTTATATATTTCGTATTTTACTTTGAATAAGTATATTTCATTTAGCCAATTATTGACGTTAGGGCATTGTTCTTTGCTACAATTACGAGTACTTAACTCTTGAGCAACCTCTTTACCTGCAATTGGAAACTCTGGCAATGCTATTTTTGTAACATTAGAGTTTGCCGTCTTGCATGCGCTTAATATTGCCGTCAAAATCACTAGGCTTAGTATTTTCTGTAACATCTATTACCTTCTGTTGAATATCTATTATTTTACTATTATCTTTGACAGTATTTTCTAATTCTTGGTTTTCTTTTTTTA
>JACCDT011167940.1_pt1 | contig 39345 bp, 62 predicted proteins | sample 7446291 | NCBI WGS metagenome assembly JACCDT01 (sample SAMN15323446, study PRJNA562643) | freshwater metagenome | isolation source: river surface water | place: USA:Blue River Watershed | collected 2017-08-17
GCAACTCCATCCGCCCTATATCTCCTATGACTCCTATCCGCCCCATCACCCCGACCGATAACAACGGATTATCACTCGACTACTTCCACCAACAACCGCGTCGACCATGCCTCACTATCCGGCTGCACCAACACAATCGCATAGCTCGTCTCGCCCACCACCGCTCGCATCTTCGCCGTAATCGTCGGATAATACCCCGCCAACAATAACCGGTGGGAATGTCGCCCATAGGTCTGCCCCTGCGGTTGAAACTCGCTCGACCGCTGAATCTCCGGCGCCAGGCGGCACCGCAAATCCACATGGCCGGTCAAGGTCGCCCATGCCTGCGTCACCTGCCCATAGCTGTCCTGCCCTTCCACCGGATACTGAATCGTACACAGATCCGGGAAGTGGTTGGGCTGCAACCTGGTCATCAGTCTAGGATGAATCAACCCCTGTTGATTAGCCACCGCGTAACCACTCCTTGCCAAGGCGCTCTCGACCGCTGAAGTCATCAACCACCCACTCCGCAATCTCAAACGCCCCGCCCTCTTCGGCCTGCTCATCACGGTCGGCCTGGCTGCGCAACTCTGCCGCCCGCTTCATCAGCGCCGCCGCCACAGCCGGCCCATCCGTCTTCAGATCCAGGATCTCAATACGCTTGCTCACATAGGCTTCATTGCTGGCCATCGTCTCCAATGCCAACGCCGCCCCCCGCCGCACCACATCCGCCTCCATTAGCAGGAAGGCCGACACCTCCCCATCCTCGAACAGATAAGAAGTGCTTTGGTTATCCATAATCAGCAAGCGCACCTTGCCCACATCGGTATTGAGATCATAGGTGAATGCCATTAGCCGCTTACCTCTTCCTCTGCCAAGGGGCGCATGAATACCCACCATTCGTCCGTAACCGTGACCAATTGCCAGCCTTCACGCCCCAGGTTGTAAAGTTGCGCATTCGTGCCGTGCAAATCCCACCGGCTAACCATGACCTTGTATTCCCACTTTTGCGGCTTTTGTTGGAAAAACATGTTCACATCGCCTAGACGGGCCATCTTACTCCGCTACCTTTTTCCAGCTCTTCTTGGGCGCCACTTCATCCGCCGGCGTGTCCGGGTCAGCCGTCATCGCACCTACCGATTCAGGCCCCGCTTCCACCAGTTCAACCACATCGGGCCAGTCTGCCGCATCCGCCACCAATTCCACCTCTATGGGGGTAAGCACCTCGGCCAGCTTCTCCACCGCCGTCACCAACGCCCGCAACTCCACCACCGTCGCGTGCAAAAACTCCTCCGTCGTCGTCACCGGCGCCGGCAACCGCTTCCGCTCATCCATCCTGTGACTCCTATCTGCCCTATCTATCCCATCATCCCGACCGATAACAACTCGTTATCCGCCGACTACGAACCGCTCCCGTTACTCCCCACCGTCGATTTCGGATCCAAGCGCGTCCCGCCAAAGGCCACCACGCCCTTATACTCCTGGCTCATCGTGCTAAAGTCGCCGGCCATGTCATCCACGCCACCGCCGACCCGGATCGTATTGCTCATCTTCTGGTAAAGCTGCGGTTCCCCGAACCCGGTCAAGAACCCGATTTCCACGGCCGGCCGCCCCGTCGCCGGCGACGCAAACAAGAACCAGCTCGTGGCCCCGTTCGCCGTGCTGGCCACAATCGGAATATAGGGATCGATTACGAGTTGCAGGTTGCCCACAATCCAATTCCCCACGCGCATTGTCTGCCCACTGGCGCCGCCGGCCGTGGTCAGGTCCACATGAATCTGATTCATGATGTTCATTGCCGTCACCCGCAGCGCCGGCCCCACCACCAGGATCGCCTCTTCAATATAAATCGGCTCGCCTTCGGTGTCAGTCTTGGTAGACAGAATGGTAAACCCTGTATTCAAGGCCGCCACACTCAACACTGGGTTGCTCGTCACAATGTTGGCATTGCCCACACTGTAGAGCGTGGCATGTGGACCGCTCGCCCCCACATATAATTGAGTAGCGAACTTCGCCACCGTGCGCGCCCCGCCCCGGCCCAGGCGATCAGGCGCCGTCGCAAAGGCATCCAGATCATCATTCATCAGGGCCTCGAACGAAATCTTGGTTCCCTTGGCGTACTTCTTGGGCGCATAGGTGTAGCCCGTCTCGCTCAAGGACCCATAGTCCAGTTCGTCATCTTCGGCCTGGGCCTGCCATGTCCCTTCAAGCCCATCCACCGCAATCCGGCGCACCGTGCGGAAGTCGCGCAGATTCTGCGTCACCTTCATGAACTGGCGGTAGGGCGAAGGAAATTCCCGGTAGCGCGCCAGCATCATCCGATCCAGCACATCCCCCGTCAGCAACGGGAAATCACTCCGCGTCATCGACTCGCGGAAAATCCCCGGATAATTACCCTCAATCGCCCGGGCCACCGCCGGCGTTCGTGGCGCCAGCGCTTCCTGCAAGAAATAACTGGGCACCCGCCCACTCATTAAGTCCGCCCACAACATCACCGCGCTCGCCACCTTCGCCTGGCGTCGCGCCCCACGCTGCCGGGAAAAGCCCGCCAACGCCCCATCCTGCATCGCTTCGTAAAGCTCCATAAAAACCCTCACCCATCTCCCAATCTTTGAATCGCTAAATCGCTCGCCAACCCTACCCGCGGCCCCGCTTAGGTTCCCAACAGCACCTGAATGGTATCGTTACCCCCGCTGGTCACCGCCTCCAGCGCATAGCCAAAGCGCACCCCGTTGGTATTATCCTTGTTGATCTTGATCGTCTCGGCCGCGTCATAGTAGAGAATATCCCCCGCCGCCACCGCCGAGTTGCCGGCCGCCACCTTGGCCTCGACCGCCAAGTCAAACACCCCACGCCGCTGAATCACCACATTGCCATCAGCATCCGTGTCCGTCAGCGCCACCCCAGTGATCTGCCCCTTGAGCACAGGCATCCCACTGGTAATGCCCGCCACCGCCACCTTCACAACCTTGCCCTCATCCCGAATCAAATTTCGTGCCATTGCCTCTCACCCTTCCTAACCTTACCCAATCAACCAATCACCTAATCCCCGGCAACTGAGCCTGCCGAAGTTGAGCCTGCCGAAGTTACGCCCGCCCGTTCACCGCGTGGACAACCTCTTTTTCACTCAGCCCCAGCCGGCCAAACGCCTCAGATAACCGTTTCTGCAATTGCGCCGGATCCGGCTCACCACCCGCCGGCGCCGCCCCCATCCCTTGGATCTGACCATTTTGCCACCCGGCCGCCTCGGCCAAATATGCCGTCTCCGCCGTCGCCGCTTCCTTCACCCGTTGGGTATAGGCCGCCATGTCCAACTTGCCATCGGTGATCGGCGGCGCCAGCGTCAACGCCTCATACAACCGCTGCTTCGTCATCTCCGGCAGCGTCACCCCCACCAACTGCCCACGCACAAACTCCCGTGCGTCACGCAGCAACAGCGCCTCCTGCAACCGCGCATTCTGCTGCTCAACCTGCGCCAGGCGTACCTGGGCTTCCTGTAACTGTGTCTGCAATTCTGCACTCATCGTCTCAGACTCTCCTTTGCCTTGCTCATCCGCATCGGCCCTATGCCCCGTGCGCGCCGCTTCAAACATCTCGACAATTCGCCCGCCTGCACCAGGCTTCGTTACAAAATCAACCGAACTTGCGCTCGTGATTTCCTGAATAATGCGCCCCTGCCGGCCTTCCGCCGCGCCCTGGGCTGCCTTGCCAAAGGCTCGAATACTCACCCCGATATGGGGTGCCAGATTATTCACCGCGCCCTGATATGCCTCAAATACCTTTGCATCCGCATACAGCCCCGGCCCTTCCGGCCCATTGCCATCCCAGCGCGCCGGCGTCGTGAATACCGCCGCCAAATCGTTCAGGCTGCCTTCTGGCCGCTCTGCCTCTTCTGTCGCCGTGGCATGGTCCCAAAACATTTGCACGCCCGGCGTAAAGACCTTTGGGCCATCCCGCTCCAACACCGCAGCGGGATAATAACCCGTGGTTCCCCAGCCTGGCCCAATCACCTTGATCGGAATCGTCCCATCCCGCCGCACCGCTCGCTCCAGCAACGGCACCACCGCCCCGCTCAACGCCCCCTCTGTCGCCTCTGCCATCGTGGCCCCATTGCTCTCCAGCGGCGCATACGGGTCGCGGCTATACAACTGCGCCGCCCCCGCTTCAAGCTTCGCCCGGAACGCATCCAGCGCCGCCCCGATCCCCGAACTCAAGGTGATCCGCTCATCCCGTGTCAATCGCCCTTCGCCGAACATCCCGTCGGCGATCTCCGTAAACATCAGGTGGATCCGCGCCTCCAACCACTCCCCCGTATTGCGTGCCTCTTGCAACATCTGATACCCAATACTCACCCCTCACCCCCATCCTCGTCGGTCCCTGAGCTGGCCAAAGGGCCGACCGATAACAAAGCATTATCACCCGACGAATCCTCATCATGGCGACAAATCGCCATCGGCAAATTGCAATCAGGACACCAGCCATCATCCCGATCAAATCCAGCCTCAACCGTGTCCGCCCTGGCCGCCACCCGGAGCGCACCATAAAACAGCAGCCCCGCCACCGTACACCACAACAACAGCAACGCCACCCCTAAAGCCGTCATGACTGCTTCCTCTGATACAGCGCCGTACACCGGCAACCCGGAAACCGCAGTGGATGTTGATGCCCACTGCTAAAGCTCTGTGCAAGCGGGATCCACCCCTGCGCCTGGTTGTTGCGACACCCGTCACTCACCCGATCATCGCCGACGGTGAGCCACTTCTTTTCCATCTGCAACCCGGCATCCTGCAAATCCCGTACAATCAGCGCACTCCCCGCTTCGTAGGCGTTCCCAATCTCCGTCACCGCAATCAAATGCGCCCGGCTATCAATATGCGCCTGCGGCTTCTCTGCCCCCATAAAGCTGTATAGGCTCGTAATCTCCCGGGCTATCCGGTTATAGCTCCACCCCTCCCGGATGCCCGCATTGATAATCGTCGCCAGGTTGCCCCGGGTTGTCCCATCAATCTGGCTGATCAGCCCATAGCCATGATCGAGCAAATACGCCTCGGCCCGTGGGTGGCGCAAGTTGAACGCAATGTTCACCCCCACATCGGCAATCGTCTCCGTCGCACCACGCTCCAGTGCCGCCCGGATTGCCGCCTGGATGGGATCAAACATCTGCTCTGTCGAAGCGGCCGCCACCCGCTCCCACACCGCCACCCAATCATCCTCCGTCAACGCTTCCCGTAGGCGCCCTTCCGTCATCCGCCCGGGCAACACGGCAAAGCCCCGCAGGAACGCTTGCAACTGGCGCTTCATCACAGCCGCCACTTGGCGCTCCGTGCGGCTCACCAGCGGATTCAACCCCCGCCACTTCTCAGCCACGCTCACCGACTCTAAAAATAAAACTATAATGGATTCCAGATTGAACAACATTACAATCCTCGTGCCATTAATACCCTATCGCCGCACGCCAGGCGTCGGCACACACCTGTTGCGCCGACACTGTATAATGGATGCCATCAGTCGTATACGTAGCGCCATCATCCCCATTCTCTAGCCATATCCGCTCGTCCATGCCCAGATGCACCCCACTCGGGTAGCTACTCACAATATCGTTGATCCACACGGCAAGCGTATTACACTGTGTTGCGTAGCCCCTCCGCCAAGGTCTAGCAACGTAAATCTGAACACTCGGCCATTTTGAGCGCACTGCATCAATGATGTACGCCATGTCTGTTTTCCACGTTGCTTCGGTGGGCAGCGCCCCGACATCGTTCGCCCCCAAGTTTATCGTTATGTGTGACGATACGTTTACAAAGAGGGCAAGAAAGGCATCAATGTCATTCGCCATTTCTTCGGTTGTATGGCCGGGCACCCCGCCTCTGGGCAACATCTCGTATGCATAGGCGTCGGCTGCCACGCTTAGATCGGCAACAAGAAGCGAAACCCACGTATCCCCGTCCGTTTTGGAATCTCCAATAGCATACAGAGCAATCCAATTCGGTGATTGTGTCGGAAAACTAAACAACACAACCTGTCCATCGAGAAGCCCCGTGGAAAACTTATTTTCGCTATCAGATGAAATGACCCCGTAGTGGCTATTCCCAACTATGCCTGCGTCATTGATCGTTTGAACACTCCCGATCAATGCGTTCCCATACCAAAATTCACAGCTTGTCCCTGTCACCCAGCGGATCTCGGCAACAGCATCTGCAACAAACACGCCGGCTACACTCTGTAATTGGGTGTAAACACCCCCAACGCATTTTTCTAATTTCCAGAAACCATCATCCCAAATACCCATAACAAAATTCTTTGGATTATTTGGGTTGTCTAAGCACGAGACGATCCCAAAGATCTCTCTAGCATTACAGGTATTGATTGCCGCTCCAATCGTGCGCAGTGGTGCGCTGCCATTGATGGATGCAAACAGTGAAGGCGTCACGATTCTCCGTAAGGATATGTCATCGAATTCAGCAGTGCCTTTTGTGTAAAGGCGAGTCTGACTTGTGGCCGTGGTTCGTCGCGTCGTTGTTTTTCCATAAAGCCAAGTCGCAGTTGTTACAAACGTCAACAGATCGGCGGACCCAGATTGAAAAATAGCTGCCTGTCCACCAGTAAGCACACGTAACCACCACTCCATTTTGTACCAGTCTCCAACAACCCCGGTTTGTGTTTGCAGCGCAGCATAGTCATTCGTACCACGGACAACATTTAGACTTCTGCTGCCACTACCGCCAGTGCGCTCCGTAGATGCACTAAGCACGGCGCTAGCATTGCCACTCCATGAAGATGGCGGCGCCCCTATCTCCATATTGCCATTTATAGTAATATCTTCGAGTAACTCCGGGGCATTGTAGGCTCTGCCATTGGTATCGATCTCCCACTTGCTACCAACCCACGACAGCGCCGCCGTGGAGCGCTCTTTTGATCTTCCAATATGGCAGGCTCCCACAAGGAGATTGGTGACCGAAGAGTACGTCAACGAAACGGAGCCATTTGCGCCATTGAACAATTCGGGTAGAAACGACCCGATCGCTACCACTTGGCCCGCCGCAATTGGCACAACAATTGTAGCGAAAGCTAGATTGCCAATTGGGTCAGGCGCAATTAGAACATTGATGCTGCTGCCGCCCCCGTTTTTGAAAAAAAGAACAGTTTCACCAGAGTTCTTGAAGGTATCCCCCGCCGAACTTGCATATTGAAAGAGAAAATCTCCCCTGTAACCAGGCGTCACCACAGGCAATTCCATCAGTTTTCTCCTTGGGGTGATAATTGCTTGTTATCAGTCCACGCCGCTTCGCGCAACCGCACCAACGCATCCCGCAACTCGCGCACAGCGTTGACCATCATCGCCTCCACCGCCGCCCCATCCGTCACCCCATCCGCCGTATCACTCCCATCACTCCCATTTGTTCCCGGCTTGCTCGCCACCGCCAACGGATTGCCCTCGGCATCAAACAACTTCGCCAAGATCCCATCAATATCGTCTACGCCCAGCGCCACCAACATCAGGCGTGCGGTGGTCATCAGATCAAGCGTTCCCGCCGGCGTCTTCCCGTCTAGAGTCGCCGCCGAGACAATCGCTTTCATTTGCGCGTCCAATGCCTCGGCCCGAATCGGCGGAAAATCAATATCAATGTGAGCGTCTACCTTGCCCCAATCCACCGTCTCGCTGATCTCGTCCCCATCCCGATCGACGACAACCGTCCCCAAGCCCCGCAATGGCCCCCGTGGCGCCTTCACCGCCCACAGCAGCATAAAATCAAAAATGGCTTGGTAAACATCTTGCCAAAAGGTCTGCCGATCCCGCATCATCAACTCAGTCGGTCGATCCATGCTCGTGGCCGTGGCCAGCGTCCCCACGCTCACATCACCAAAAAAGGTTTCGGGCAAGCCTACCGCCGCCGCTACCATCAATAACAAGCGCCGCCCATCCTCTGCCGCCACCGTCGCCCCGGATGTACGCACCGGCGTTAAGCTCACATCCGACCCCGCCACAAAGGTACTTCCCACCACCGGCGCCGGATTCGTTTCCGCCCCTAGCCCGCCGGCGCCATAGGTTGTCCCCAGCTTGGCCTTGGCCGCCGCCAGCGCACTCTTCCCGCCTGGCGTCGATAGTTGGAAAGCAAAGCGTCGATAGGCGCGCACAATGCTCGCCCAATCTTCCAGGAACTCTTTATAGGCCCTTGACCAATCAATCGCCGCATAAATCTCCGAACAACCAAACTTCCAGTTAGAAAACCCACCCGTCTTCACATGATAGACCGGATTCTCCCACCGCACTGGATACCCGCCGATGCTGGCCGGCTTGCTGATGGGGGTGTAGCGCCAATCCGGGTAATAGGCCGTCTTCACGCTCGTCGCAATCGCCCCGCTGCCGGCGTCCAATATCTGTTCCGACCATGACCGTTTGTAATACCAGGGTGACTTCGCATCCTGGGAATCACACACAACCTCGATCACCTCTTCAAACGGAATCGTGCGCACCCGGACCCGCCCCGTCAGCGCGTTCACAAAGAAGACAAAGAAGGTATTGCCATCCGTCGTCTGCTCCGTCTCTTTGCTCATCCGCGCTTGGTGGCTCGTCAGCTCCACTGCGTTTTTCGGATCCTTCATGAAGGCATTCAGCACAGCCTGCACAGCCGGGTCGCTCGCCTTCACATTCCAGCCCTGCCCCCACACGTAAAGCCGCTGTACCTGCACCCCCCGCTTGATCAGCGGATTCTTCAGATACATGATCCGGCTCAGTTCGGTGATCAGCCGCAACCCCTCGCGGCTAAACTCCTGGTCGGCTTGCATCGTCAGCATCCGCCAACCATCCGCCTCCAACGCCATCTCCAGCGCCGCCAGGCGTTCCTGTAGCTCTACATTCTCCCCTTGCAACTGCTGGATCTGCTGCGTCGCCTGCGAAACTCGTTTAGCCATTCAACCACCCCATGATCAACTGCCAGGCATCGCTAACTTCCAGCCCTGCCGCCTTCGCCAACCCCAACACCGCCACCAATAGAATGAATACCAAAGCCCCCACGCCCACCATGCCATGATCTCGGTAAACCGTCTCGATCCATTGCTTCAGCATCATCTACTCCTCGACTGATAAGAAAGAGTTATCACCCGACCGCTACTCACTGTAAAACCAATGCCCACCAATCTGCACCAACCGCCGCAAAAACCGCGACCAATCCGGCGTCATCCCCACCGCATGATAATGCGTCGCCCCCAACGTCGGATCCTGCGTCAACTTGCCCAACGCCAGCTCCGCAATCGTCAACTGCACCAACCCCGGCCCCGGCGCCCGACTGTTGAAGTACGAAAACTGCCATTCCTTCAAGATCACCGACCGCACATCATGGCCCCACCAGCGCGGGTTCGCGGCCCGATTCAACACCACATGCGCAATTGCCAGTTGCCCGGTCACCGGCTCGCCACGCGCTTCCCCCCAGATGCACAGCGCCAGCAACTGGGTATCATCCAACGCCGCCAGGCGCTCATTCACTGCGTTACTCATTCCCCTGTCCACTGCCCTAGCAACGTTTTCAGGCCTTTGATCTCTCGCACGCACCACGCCACTTGCTTCGCCAAGTCCCCGTCAACCGGTGGATCGATAGGCGGATCAATCGGCGGCGTCACGACCTGAGCCGGCTGCCATTGCCACACCACAAAGGTCGATACATGCCAGCGATAGGGCAACCCCAGCCCCGTCACGGTCTCCGCATGGGGAACCAGTGGAATCGCCGACCATGGTCCCCGCTCCCCACCATCCGGCCCCGGCTTAAACGCCGAATCGGCATTCATAAACATGTTAGCCCAACCGCTCTTCTTCTGGCCTGTGTTCACCGGAATCATGAGATTGCCAGTCGAAAAGCGCACCTCTTTCGGCAACGCCTGTCCGTTCTCATCTTCCACCCGTGCAAACAAGTGCGTCGCCCCGCCGGCATCGTCAAAATAATCCGGCGCCCCGAACGGACGCAAATAGGTATCCCTGGCCCACTTCGCAATCGAAAAGATCGTCCCGTTCAACTCCCACGACCCGTCCATTGTCGTGAAAATATCCTTCACCTTAAACCAGCCTGTTCCTACTGGAGGATCAACCGCCTCGATCCCCAGCTTCATAAACTCCGCACCCTGCGACAACCGCGCCATCCCAACCCCCGCAATCTACCGGAAAATAAAAAGAGCGCCATCAACCCGAAGGTCAATGACGCTCTTTGGCGTTCGTGGGCAGACGCTGCAAACCGCCGCCCGTCTCTTCAATTCAACCAATCATCAAACCAGAGAACTCAGCCCATACCGCACCAACGTGCCTGTAAGCTAGTCTAGCACATTCGTTCAATCTTGTCAACGAGATTTTTTCTCAGTAACCGACCCTTGATCAAAAAAGAGCGAAGTCGGTACTTGACCGACTTCGCTCTTTGCTTACAGTTGGCTGTGACGGGCAGACTGCCCCTGTATCGGCGTAAACCGATCAGCCGGCGCCGTCACGCCCTGATTCTACCATGCTCGCCACCAAACCCGCAACCCGCTCTTGCTCACCCTTGTAAATGATAGCGAATGTTTCCTTGGCCGCAGCAATCGCCTCCAGCGTCCCGCCCTTCACCGTCTCCAGTTCCGCCCGGGCGCGCTTGATCTCAGCCGTCTCATAAAATGAGTGCGTCCAATGCCGGCAAGCTGGGCACTCGATCCCCACCTCCGTCACCCCATCCACCTGAGCCAGCGGCCGCTGTCGAATACAACGCTCCAGCTTGATCGAACGCTTGCAGCCTGGACAACTCACCACCACCTTCGTCGGCTTCTGCTGTTTCCCCTGTGGGCCGGCCTGCCGCTTGAGTTTCCGCAATAAACCCATCCCTACCCCCTTCGACGGATAACGCCTTATTATCACCCCAAGCTCATAGCCTAGATAGTCATGACATCGAGCGACTACCTATAAAGTGATCCCTAGGCGGCACTGGTCTCGGCTCGTCACTGCCCAACCGGAACTTATCCCCACTGTTATATGCGCTCCGCATTCCTGTCACGGCAATCAACAGGGATGGGCGAAGCTGGCCAGTCTCTACACGGTTCGCTCTCGCCATGAACATGGCGTTTAATTCCCCGTGAAGCCTAGACTGAAATGCCTCGACGGCAAGCCGTATCAATTCTTCCGCTTTACGGCTCATCTCTTCTTGCTCTATGGCAAGAAATACTCTCTCAATCTCCATATCCATCTACGTCTCCCGTCCCTCAATCCGCCGAAAATCTACCCCCATTGTATCTTGTCTTCGTTGATGGGGCAACCGATACTCATCCAGGTTGATCTCCACCAGCTCACCGCGCACCACAATCGCCACCACATCCTGCTCCGGGTCGAATCGAAAGACCAACCGATTCCCCTGCTCTTTTAACCGCACATCCCGAAACGCCATAGACAAACCTCTCAGAACTGCGAAATCGAAACAAACTCCTCGTGTACCACCGTCCCCGCCGGCAACGTCCGCACCAACTCAATCGCCCGGTTATACCCCCCCGCCGTCGCATCGACCTGATCGCGATACGTGCCATTCGGCACCACTACCATCTCATCAATATACGCCTGGTTCCACGCCCCTTGCAACAGCGCCACATTCATCGCCTCGGCCTGCGCAATGAACGGCATCAATCGCACATCCTTATCCCCTGTCGCCTTATCCGCAAAGACCGGATGCCCAGCCAGCAGCGCAATCTCATCTTGCACACTATCCACGCCACTCGACCCCGGCTCCTGCTCAATAAAGACAAACACCCCATTGTTAAACGCCGCCGCGTCCAACTGGGCCGTCTGCAACATCACATTGCGCCGCTCTTTGGTGGTCCACTGCCCATGCACCACATCCTCAATAATCACCCGCCCATCCAACCCAATCGCCAGCCGCACCCCTGCCGAAAACTTAGCGCTCTTACTCACACTCGCCGCCTTGTCCCAATAGCGCACCCGGTACGGCGTCGCCGGCGGCGCATGGGTCACAATCGGCAACCATTGCCGCTTGATCAGATTCCCTTCCGTCGCCCGTGGGCTGCCCTGATACTCAGCGCCAAAGACCATCGTCCCCACATCTTTGGCGATGCTCTGCAACTCCGTCGCGCTATAGCGTTGAGGCGCCACCGCTTCTCCCGCCGCCCGCCCCAACGGATCCGGCTCGCCCTGGGGCAACCCCATCAACCGATTGTTGTTATCCCGCTCTTCCTGGCTTTCGGCAATGGCCGGCAACCGCAACACTCTCCACTGCCCTGGCTGCTCTTTCAATAACTTGCCGGCCAGATCATCCTCATGCCAGCGCGTCATGATCAAGACAATCGCGCCGCCTTCCCAAATGCGCGTGCGGAAGGTCCCGCGATACCACTCCCACACCCGCCTGCGCATCGTCGCGCTCTGCGCCTCTTCCCAGTTCTCATGCGGGTCATCAATAATCCCCAGCAGCGCGCCATGGCCAGTCACCGGCCCACCCACGCCGACGGCTAAGACTCGTCCCCGATTCGGCGCCATCAACTGCCAGCGCTGCACCGCCCGGCTATCCGGCCGCACCTGCACCGACTCAATCTCACCCGCCCGCAGCTCACCAAAGAGCGCTCGATACTCGCCGCTCTCCACAATATCTCGCGCCTGCCGGCTCTTACTTTCCGCCAGTTCCGCGCCATAGCTGGTAATAATAATCGGGTCATTCGGTCGGCGCCCCAGCCAATAGGCCGGCAACCGCACAGAGGTCAACTCGCTCTTGCCGTGCTGTGGGGGTGCGAAGATCATCAGGCGCCGGATCTCCCCCTCCACCACCCGATCCAGATAGCCCGCAATCAACCCATGCACCTGGTCAGCCTGATATTGGGGATAGGTATATTGGGTGAAGGCCAGCAGCCCCTTACGTGCGTTGCGCCGCCGTAACAGTTCCTGGGCTGCGTCCTGTGGCAATACGCTCCAACTCTTCGTCACTCAACTCCCCCACCTCGCGCAGATCAATCGGGCCGCCCCCCTCGCCTGTCAGCTCCATCTTGCCCGCCGGCTTGTACTGGCCAGTCATTTCCAGGAAGAGCTTCCGGTCCTGGTGCGCCTTCGCATCCGCTTGGGTGGCCACCAATACCAGCGCCTCCAACACATCCGCCACATGCCCCAACAGCAGCCGCTTCGGCCCCGCCGCAATCCGCTCTTCCATCTCCGGGTCTTTCAACTTCCACTCGCGGATCGTGCGCGTGTTGGTCAACCCAAGAAAGTCGGCCGCTAACTCATATTCATACTTGGGCCAGCGCTGCGCCGTCGGCACACAACTCCACGCAATATAGAGCGCCTTCCGCCAGTCCCACCGCAACTTCCCATCCGGCGTCCGCTCCTCCAACAAATCACGGTAGAGCGCCTCCCACGCCACCGGCTCCGCACTGGCCTCGGCCCACGCCGGATCAGGTGGCGCCAACCGCGCCGCCAACAGCCCTTCCAACCGCTCTTTGCTTGCCCGGCTCACCGCCTGCCCTGGCGCATTACCCGGCGCCGTAAAACCGGAAATTTCGGAGTTTCCATCCTTCCGGTCCATTTATCACCCCCCAGTCGCAAACATTGTCTACACGAAGCGCTAACGCGTGGAAATCTCTACAATCAACAGGACAAGCACGATGAATAAAAGCATCGTATTCGACATTGATAGCACCGCCTGCCGTTTTTGCCGCCGGATAATGCCCGGCTCAGACCAACGCGGCTCGCCATAAACCATCCGCTCTATATCCACTACCCGATCCTCCAGTGATACTTCTTGGCGATGCCGATGATCATCATTGAAGTTAATATCAATCTGATTCCGGTGATCGCTGCTGTCTCTGCCAACAAAATCCTTCCCGGCCCCCACATCCCCGCCGACACTGCCCCCGCCGCCTGTGTCGATACTCATCAACCACCACAACGCCAAACCATCCACCCCAACCACAACCGCCCCCTCTACTCCCCGACTGATAACAAACCCTTATCACCCGAAGGTGGGTGTGGCCAGTCCCGCAACCAACCACACCCAAACCCGTCGTCGCCAACATATATATAATCGTAATTTAAAGGTAAATCATGCGCCCACACCCCCAACAAAAAAGGGGCAGTGCGCCCCCGCACCACCCCCATTATAGCACAACCGTGCGATTCCTGTAGGTTACTCTTAAGTTGCTCCCGTCCTGTCAATCCTCCTTTAGAAGCCCATCTTGCGCTAACGCCTCCTGCCCAGCCTCCAGCGTCTCAATCACACTAAGCGCCTGGCGTGCCATCATAGTACTAATATCAGGAGGCAGATGTGGAAAAGCGCCATTATCGTCAAAAGAATCAAGCCATTTTTCAATTAACTCATCTAATTGAGTCATCGCCTTGTATCTCGTGGATTGTCTCATCACTGACCCCTTTCATAAAACAGATTCCCCGCGGGAATCGCATACACCCGCCCATCGACCAACACCCCATGATTGCGACACCGCCGCGCCCGGCAGACGATCACTATCTCCCCAGTCCGCCCCTCCAACGGAAACCAAAGTTTCAACGCCTTCTTATACCGCACCACCACCCGATCCCCCCGCTGCGGATTGCTGACCATGCTCACCCCCAATCAACACCATCTGCCCCGCCGCTTCCCGCTTCCGGCGCCGGGTCTCCCTGGCCTTCGCCAAATGCTCATCCCGATCAAAATTCAAATGACACCGCTGACACAACGCCGCCAGATTCACCCGCCGACAATCCATCTTATCGTGCTTATCCCCCGGACTCCCATCCTCCCGTGTCGCCCCCAAATGCGCCACCGTCAACACCACCCGACTTCCCGTCACCGGATGATCCCGCCCATTCACCGCCCCACACCACTCACACCGCCAATTCGCCTCAATCCGCACCCGCAACGAAATCTCCCGCCAATCCGGCGGATACCGGCTATAGTCCATCGGCATGATTCACCCTCTCACTTTGTCACTCCAAGTAACTAACCACATCACCCCACCGCGTCTCAACAGTTTCTAGCAACCGAATGCCCTCATTCTCCAACGCCACCATCCGCTCATACTGCTCATCATCCCGAATCCCCAGAATGGCGCGCTCGATCAAATCCACCAACACTTGCGGCTCCAACGCATCCAACTCCCAACTCTCATCGCCGTACAACTCAAGATAAGAAGCAAAGCGCGAATCCGTCTCTTTGGCCGGGTTAGGTGGCGGCCCATACTCCTCAATCTGGCTCATATGGAGCGCCAACCGCCGCAACTCCACCCCACCCATAAACATCTCTAGCCGATCCCGGTTGTCCCTCGTCATGTCAATCCCCGATGGGTCATGGTCGCCTAGATGGAAAATGATTGGCTCATACCCATCCACTATATACCTACGTAACCGCTGCCCTGCCCCCCACTGCTCCGATTGCGAGTTATACCCCTTGCACGCAAAATATGGCACATCCAGCCGGCCACACACCCCGGCCACCACCCCCTCCAGCGCCTGCTTCTCAACCCACACTTCCGGCCGGTAGCGCTGCCCCTCCCACTTATCAACCTTGTAGTTACGGCGCGCCGATTGAATAATCGCCGCCGGCGTCGTCCAATGCGAATTTTGGCGCAGATTCCGCCCCCGATCCTCAATCGCATTCCAATCAATCAGTCCCGCCAACCGCGCATTGCTTACCAGATCGCCCAGCCGCTTATAACTGCGCTCCGTATTCTCAATAATATTCCGACTCACCATCTGATAATAAAGCTGTCGCAAAGTGAGTGAAAAGCCTTGTCGCTGATAGTCAACAATCACCGCATTGCACCGCTCGATCAGCGATAACGAATCAGCCTTGAACTGTTTTTCTACATAAGTAATCTTTGGCATATCCATCCATCCCTATCTCTCGTATCCGCCCTATTTGTCCCATCCAAGGTGGGGTGATAATAGAGAATTATCACCCCACCCAATCCCTACGCACGCCCGATTAATTAGGTGTATATACCCGTCTTGGGAGGAAAACGGCATACCATTTGCACACGCTTTGAACACGACGGGTACACACACGGTCACACTTCTGGCATATCGCTTTGAACACTACCGGCATACTTCCGGCATATCGCTTTGAACACTACCGGCACAAGACGGTTATACCGACCGCAGCAGCTTGCGCAGCATCCGATACCCGTCTGGACGGTCCATCAATTCAGTGCCGGCCCGCTCCAAAAGGCTTACACATTCAGCCAGGTCTTTGACAATGAAGTCGAGTCCACTACGCCACTTGCGGTTATCCATTGAGACAATGCCGGCATAGCGAAGAAACGCCACCGCCCACGCCCAGCGCCACTTGGTTATGCCCTGCTCGCCAACCGCCTGGCGCCCCGTATTCATGCCGCTGAAAGCGTTCATAATCAACTGGTGAGCATCAACGATGGCCGTGCGCACCGTCTTGCTGCCCCGCGTATTGCCATCGAGTTTGTTACGCAACGCTCGATTCTCGGCGCGCACCAAGGCCAGTTCCTGCAATAGTTTTTCTGTACTACTCGACACTTTACCGTTGACGTGCGATTCGGTTTTGAACACGATCCCCGCCTCCATAAACCTGGTCTAATACCTTGCCGAAAGTCTGGTGATTGCGCTCATTCGCTTTATCTTGCGCCTTAATCTCAGTAATGCGGATCCGCCCATACACATCGGTTTTGTGACGTTCGACCCCGGCTGGACTGTGGGCATTCTCATCAGCGTTCGACTTGTAGACGCCATAGATAAACGCCACCACAAAGATGATCCAACCCATCCGATCATCAATCATCTCCGCTTGGTGCAGCCCTATCGCGATGATCCCCGCAATGGCAACCCAGCCAGCCGTCAAGATGAGTTTGGCCCGATTGCGCTCCATCGGCGTGCTTTTTTCGCTCAGGGCCTGCATGTGTTGAATGGCATAGGCGTCGTGTTGATCGTTACTTGGTTGGGGCGCCATCAGACGGGAAAGCGCACCGGCCAGCGGGTTGGCGGTCGGTTGCTGTACCGGTAAGACAAGATTGCCGGGCACACCACCGGCATAAGACGGGTACACGCTTGATACATCATTGGTACGGTTTGGGTATGGTTTTGGTACAAGGTCGGCGACGCTACCATCAACCCCGTCCAGGTACTCGGTATCGTAGTCGATGATCTCCGGTTCAACCGTTTGAAACTTGCTCATGTTGTGTTGCCCCCTATGCCAATACCTTCAAAGCCGTTGCCGCGATGGTTGCCGCGCCGGTCAGCAGCAACACCACCACACCAAAACAGCCGTCCTTGTCCGCTGCCCGTTCTGCGGCCTGCTCTGCGCTCATCCGACGATATTTCTGCCGCTGGTACTCGCGCACCATGTCCTTAGTCGTCCATTTGCGCCCATTTACATCAGATGGATGTTTCATGCTACCTCTTTCTGTGCGGCCACAGGCCATCCCATAGCCGCACCATTGTTAGAACCAACGGGTCAAGAAGTCTTCCATGCCCCACTTGAGAACCCCCGTCACCAGGGCCAATACGACGATCTGTTCGGTCGGAGTTGGTGCAGAGAACCCGACCACCGGCAACAGATTCAACCACACCCCACCAACAACAAAGCAACTGCACACGCCGTACACAGGCCAGCGACCAATGTGACCGGGCGGGATGCTGGCGCAGCCGATAATCAGGCCGGCGACAACCAGAACCAGGCAGAACAGAGCAATCATTATTTCCATGTTTCACCCTGCTCTTTCAGCCAGTCAATTTGGCTGCTCTCTGATCGCATGTCCCACAGCCAGGGCAGCGAACCACCATTGCGCAAGAAAGCCGCCTGCAACTGGTCAAGGGTTAGATCCGCCTGTTGTGGCTGTAATCCTTGCCCCTGCTGATTGGCTTCCACCCATTGCTGGATAGCGCCGCCATCGTTCGCCAGCGGCCATCTGGAACCGGCTGGATTGATAAAGAAGCGATTGCCTTGCGCATCCACCACCTTGCACCCACCGCGCCCGTCTGGACCTTCGTAGATAGTTTCACCGGGCAACGGTTGACAGCGTTGATAGGCTGGATCAACGGTGGTAGCGCTTAAGCCCTCATTGCCTTGCCATTGAAAAGATGGCGTCAAGGGCTGGACAATCACCGTTTGATGCTCGATATTGGTGCCAATGGTGGTCACACTTCTATCGGGCGCATAGCTCACACTAGGCGAAAAGTCAAACGACGGTGAGATTTCAGGCGACACTGTTGGGCTGACTTCCAACCCGCCATCGGCAAAGACGGCGATTACCACCAGCGTACCAATGAACCAAAGAAGCGCGTTCTTCATTGTCCACCCCCATCAGCACAAGTGGTTGCGACTTTCAGGCCCATGATAGCCCGGTCAAGCTTGCTCATGCTTGCCCATGCTTGCCCTAGTTGCGCCTGTGCGGCATTGATACACGCCGGATTCATGGCCGCATCAGCATCGACGTTTAGCGCTTCCCTGGCATCGGCTACACCGGATGTAACCACCTGCACGCCACTCTGTAAGCCGCCAGCCGCACCCGACAGACTGCAACTGTTGCTAGACAGGAAGAGAAACATCAACCCGCCCACGATCAAGATTGTCTTGAAATCCATTTGAAACCCCCATTGAATAAAAGATTGTCCGCTGTGTGGGCAACCCTGGTACAATGGGGTTGCCGCTGGATACCTCAGCGGTTATTGACAAGGTGTGGTAGGTGGGTTTGCACCTACCACACCGGTAAACCCTAAAAGCGCCGGCAAATCAATGCCCGGCCCCTTCCTTCAACAACGGCGCCGTCACCACCGCCACCGCCACATGCAACCCCTGATCAACCGGCTTCGCCAGCCGCAACGAATCGATCACAAAATGGCTCACCCCGTTGATCACCACAAACAGCGCCCAGGTATTCCAACTCACCCGCGCCGTCCGCGCCGAAAGCCCTTGCAGCGCCGCCACCATCAACACATGGCGCAACCGATGCCGCCAACACCGCCCCTTCTTCATCGCCTGCGCCGTCGTCTGAAAGCCCCAGTCCGCCCCCACCAACGCCAACACCGCCTTCACCGTATGAAACCCAAACATCGCTCGCTCCTTATCATTCTGGAGGGCGCCAATCAAAAACGCCCTCCAACGGTTGAATAAACATCCGCTGGAAGGCGTCATGGTGTATAATCACCAATCAGCCGCTGGCCGTCCCTTATGGCCCCAGCGGTGGGGTGATGGGTGGCGCCGCAAAACAACCACCCATCACCAATCCTCAATCTTCAATTATCAATTATCAATGGCCAGGCATCACCCCCTTTCAAGTCTTACCCTAATGCGCCGTCGCATCATACGCCGGCACAAAATAACTCGGCACCCGGATCACCTTCCCATTTGTCAACTTGAGATAGAGCAAATCAAAAGGCTTCCCCTGCCGCTTCATCGCCTCCGTCGCGTAATGTACCATCTCAATCGTCCCCCGCTCGCCGTGATACTTGTCCCCCGGCTTTTCAATCGTCACAAACCCTTGCCCTTGCATCGTCCATTCCTCCATCCCGCATGGAACCCGTTTTTTAATCCGTTACTTCCTAAATCCGTTGTAGTGCGCTCGACCGATAATCCCTTATTATCACCCGACGCCCGTTGCGCTTGCCGAAAGAGAAAAAACATCTCTTCCAAGTAGCGCACCCGTCGATCCATCGCCGCCCAACGCTTCGCCGCCCGCTCCTCGATCACCGCCACCACCATCATCGTCACCCCGAGCGCCGCCGCTGCGGCCACTGAAACCACTAGCCAATTCATCTACCGCACCTCCCACGTTGAATAAACCCCCACCACCACATACCGCAACCGCACTGGACACCACTTCCGGATCCCCCGCCAGCGTTCGATCACCGGCCACTCCCCCATCGTCACCAGCACCGTCGCCAACTCACTCGCCGGCAATCGCGCTACGGGAACATCCAGCGGCGTTGACCCTTTCCGCCACGTCTTCCGCACCGCCTTCGCCGCCACCACCCGCTCCTGCGCCTCCAAACTGCGCGACTTGCACGCCCGCCCGGTCAACTCCTCCGCCAACCCCCGCCACCCATCCGCCCCCAGCAATCCCATGCGGCCCAAATGCCTTCGTCCATCACTCACATCCGCCGGCTTCCAACGGTCGAAGTCATGCAGCGTCGGCGCCCACCGCCCGGTCAGATGTTCATCACTAATGGTGATCAACACCCGCCGCAACTCATCCCGGTTCAACAGTCGCTTCCGCTTCGCCATCGCCAACCCCCGCAACTTTTATTGCACCAATTTCCGAAAGAAGCCGAAGGCAACCAATTTTGCCTTCGCTCATCCTTCGCTCATCCTTCGCTCATCCTTCGCTATACTTTATTTTTATAGTAGAAACATACATAGATTGGCCCCAATGCCTTCGATCCTTCGCGTTTTTGGTCAACTTTTGTATGTTTTCACGAACTATTAAAACGCAATAGGATTTATCAGCGAAGGATCGAAGGCAAAATTGGGGGTAAATCGAAAAAAAATATTTTTTTTGACCACCCCCCCCTTTTTGCCTTCGATCCTTCACAATTCTCATTGCATAGGCTTCTCAATCCCATACCGTTTCATCAGCGCCTCCAACTCGCTTTCCTCAAAATCTACCATCGCCCGTCGATTCGTGGGGTGCAAATTCTTGCCAATATTGATGATCCCCAACTCCTCGCGCAGCAACTTCGTAATCAACCGTGGATAAACCTTTGTCTCCGGGTCAAGGTCGGCCAGAATCGCCTTCGCCCGATCAGCAATCCCCTGGGGCGTCAAATCCCGCAAGTCGGTACCCATCAGGTCAACCTTCTTGTGATAATAAATATCCACCAGCGCCTGCACCACAATCGCCGGCATCGTCAACTGTCGATCACTGATCAGCGTCTGGTTATAGGCTGACACAAAGACATCGATCTCGCGTCTCATCTCCAGATCTTCAATGATGCTCTTGAGCGCCATCGTCACCTGGTTCAACCGTGGCTCCACGCTCTCATTGGCCAGCGCATCATCCACCTCCACCCGCCGATGATTGCGCAACCGATACATCAACAACTTATTGCGCAGCGTGTTCGACCTGGCCCAAAACTTATCGTTCAAAATGTAGGGGATCCCCGGCCTGGGCCTGGCCGTGGTCGTGCGCTTGGTCAAACAACGACTCTCCACCGCCCGATCACTAAAGGGCTTGCGCGTTGCCAGAATCTTTGGCCCAAACACGTCATAGGTTTCCGGTGCGTAAATGTCGGTATCCTGTTCCTTCTCCGCCCGCATCACGCAGCCGCCCTTGTAATAGCCCACGTTGATAATCTTGATCAGCTCGCTCTCCGCATCACTGTTGGCAAAGTCCGCCTCATCCATCACAAGCGTCCCCCGGAACATGTCGATCAGCCGGAAGATGGGACTGGCCGTACTGGCGCCACTCACCAACATTGGCCGATAGCACAGCACCCCAATCGTCTGGATGAATCTCGTCTTTCCCGTGCCATAATCGCCCAAGGCCCGCAGATAGGGCAGATTCTCAAAGCAGTCATAGAGCCAGCTAAAGAGGATGTAATAGGCCGCCAGCTTCTCATAGAAGGGATCGCCAAAGTCAAACCAGTCATGCAAAAAGCTCTGGATCTCCCGCACCAGTTGCTTCTCACTGCCATACTCTTCCGCCTTCTCCGGGAAGAGAACAATCCGCTGGTTCCGAATCACCCCCAGCGTTGCCGGGTAGGGCAAGCAGGTCACATTGCCCACATCCACCGTCTTCTGGTATTCAATCTTCCCGCCCGGCTGCCGCACCGCATACAGACACACCCCACCACCCAGCGCATCCCAGGTGATCACCTGCTCCCACACCAGGCCGCCCACGGCCCCGCCCGCGCTATACTCATAGCGCGCCGGCGACTCCTTTTCCTGGTTGGCCTTCTGCTCTTCCTGGTTGGCCTTCTGCAAACGGTTGAACTGGCTCACCTTGCCCCCACACAAATGCTTGGCCAAGTCGGGTTTTAAGTCCGTGGCCACCATCGTATCCAGTGACTCATAGATGCTGAAGAACTGGCGCAGCAACCCCGTCCGCTCCTCATCCTTCGCCGCCGCCGTCGTGATCGCCAAAAGCTCCAGTGCCGTCAAACTATCCGCCAACACCTGGCGCAGCTCATCCGGCCCGGCGCCACTCTTCACAAAATCCGCCGCATCCTTCGCCTCGCCCGGCCATAGCACCAACCGGCACAACGGATCAACTCCCAACGCCGTCGCCAACGCCTTCTTCTGCCCCGGCCCATCATGATCAAAAGCCACATGACTAACCTGATCCGCCAACTTGTCAGCCTGCCCCGGCAACCCACACAGCGCCATCGAGGAGACCCCGATCTGCCCCAGCGCCACCGCATCCGCCTGCCCTTCCACCAACAACACTGCTCCAGCCGCTGCCCCGTCCGGTGTATTCACATACGGGCGCTTCAGTTCAGCAAACTCTTCCGGCAAATTGTAGTGGCGCTTTTTGCCATCGATGGCACGCCCCGACAAATAAACCACCCGTCCCCGTTCCCGATGCACATAGACCAGAAAGCCTTGCGGCATCGACAACACCGCCTTGCACAGCGGATGATCCAGCAACGCCGCCTCGCGCAGCTTCGTATGAAGTGGGCGGATCTGGTCGGCTGATAATAAAGGCTTATCCGTCGAAAGCGGATTGAACCCCAGCCGCTCCCGTTTCATCGTCGCCTCTGTCCAGCCCCGCCCGGCGCAATACGCCCGCGCCTGCTGCCCATCCGGCCCCCACAACAGCGCCTCATAATGGCTAGCCGCCATCTCCAAGATTTGCGCGCGCTTCTGCTCCTCACCCTTCTGTTTCTCCCACGCCTGGCGCTCTTCCGCCGTCTGCGCCTTCAGTTCCACACCGGCATCGCGCGCCAATTCCTCCAGCGCCACCCGAAACCCGCAATTCTCCACCTGCATATACCAATCAAACAGATCGCCCCCCACCCCCTTGCTAAACCAATACCACTGCTGCTTATCCGTCCAAATCTTCAGGCTGTCATGCTCGGCTGTCGTCAATGTCTTCCCGCGGCCCTGGATCGTAAATGTCTTGCCAATCTGCTCCTCTAACTTGAGCTTTGCTTTAATCTCCTGTAGCGTGTCCATTGCAAAACTCTCTCTCTGGTTGCTGCCTGGTGCATCCTGGCCGGCCGCCACCGGCCAGGATGATCTTCGCTAATTCGTCCGCTCTGGCATCGCCGGCGCCGGCGCCGGCTCTTCCAACACAAAGGCCGGCACATTCACGGTATAGCCCCCCGCATGGTAGCTACGATGGTGGAGCAGCCCGCCATCCAGCCGCGGCGCCGTGTAATCCACCCGCACCCCATCCAAGAAAGTCGCCAGCGTAAACCCCGGCGTCACCTTTCCAAAATAATCCACCATGTCCACCGGCGCCACCGGGTGCATACTGCCCACAATATCGCTCGGCTCATCCAGCGTATAGATCGTCTCAATCGGCGCCGCTTCCTCCGCTGCCGCCCCCGCAAAGAGCGCATCATAAGCCACGTAGCGCACCTTCCACACATGCCACGGCCGCCACAACCGCGCCGTCTCCCGTTCCGCCCACCCCCGGCATTCCTCCTGCCAGGCATCCACCTTCACCTCATATTCCTTCTCTGCCGCCTCCCGCTCCAGCTTTCTCTGTTGCGCCGCCGCTTCCATTTGTTTCGCTGCCGCCACATTGGCCCGCCACAGCGAAAGCTTCTCCTCCGCCAACGCCTGCTCCCCCATATCGACTAATTCCATATAGCGATTTGTGACAATTCTTCACTGTTGCCGGCGTGCCAATTGTTCGGATGGCAAAGCTGTGACCTTCTCACCATCACGGCTTTCTGCGCTTTTTCAATCTCCTGCGCTTCCAACTTCTCCTGCCCCGCCTTCCACGGCCCATACGCCAGGCGCATCGCCAGCAGGATCGACTCTTCAAATTGGATGGGCGTCACTCCATGCCAAGACTGATTGCACCCCCCGTCTATCACCTGCACATTAATCTTGTTTGCCCCACTGCGCGTCCGGTGCTTTGGCAGCCACTCAATACAAGCCGGCGCCAACTGCAACATCTCGCTCCCCAACCAAAGATCCACTCGACACAAATCGCCATTCTCGATATATGCCTTCCTGCTATACAAAAGCGGCTGCAACTCATCGGCCATTTCGCCAAACAGCGCATGTGTCTCCGCCATCGCTGTCGCCAGCAACACTTCATTCATCTTCTGCTGCGCTTCGGCCTTTTCTGCCATTGCCGCTGCCAGTTCCGCCTCTTGTTGCTGAATCCGCTCTAATACCTTACTCATCCTGTCCATCCTCTCGCTCAGTTGATTGAAGATAATAATATTCCTCGACACACTCATTGCACTTGAACCAGGGCGCCCGCCGCCGGGAAAACGGCTTCCCGCCTACCAGCCGATACGGCCCCGTCGTCGCAATATGCCGTGCGCACCGGGTCCGCACCACCCGATCCGCACAGTAGTACGTAAACAAATCAATCCAACGCTCGTCCATACCGCTTTACCAAAAAGAGCAACCCCGCCTCCAACGACGGAAACGGCCCGCTATGAAACAACCCATCCGCCGTCAGCCAATACAACCGCTGCTCCAACACCCAGCGCCCCCGCGGCGGACCCTGGTCAAACTCCGTCGCCGCACTCGGCGGCAACCAGCGCCTCGTTCCGAACGCCCCAAACGTCAGCCCCAACTCCACCGCTAACGCCACCCGCCCATCCACAACCTCGTGCTCAACCATTGTTCCCTCCCTCTCTAGTCGCCTATCCTGGCTAATTCTGCCAGATCCAACAGGTTCGCCTGGGCTGCAATGATCAACTGAAGGATGGCGTTCCGCGCCTCGGCCGTGGCCGCCGTCGTCAACAACCGCTCTAGATCTACAACCATCTCGCGATTCCGCTGCTGTTGACCCGCCACCAGATGCCGCCAGCGGGTCTTTCCCACCTTTGGTTGGTAAGCCATGTTGTATGTACCTTGTAAGAAAAAAGCATGGCGAAAACTCGCCCACTGCTTTACACCGGTGAAAAATTGCGGTATCATGAGGACGGCGATAGGACGCAGCCGGCCCGCCCGCAACGTGCCACTGCTAAAACTCAAACCGCAAATTCTGAAACAACGACTCCGAATAATCGTCCACCGGATCGTCCAGAACTTCCCGAGCATAGATCCCTGTCGTCGCCAAACTCTCGTGATGGAGGCGCTCCCGCAGCGCCTCCAAATCCCCATTCCCCTGGCGATACCGGTGGGCAAAGGTGTGGCGCAGATCGTGCAGCCGCACCCCTTCCGGGTCACTCACCCCCGCCTTCGCCAGCGCCGTCCGCAAAATCCGCACCGCACTCTTCTCACTCAGATGCCCACTCACCTCTTTCACATTCCGCAGATTCGTCACATTGTGTGTCACCAGCGGCACAAAGATATACTCCTCTGCCCCCATCGTATCTGGCAAGCGCCCACTGGTTTTCAAGTAATGCACCAGCGCATGGTAGACCCGTGGCGGCAACGGATCATTCTGGCTCTTCCCCCCCTTCCCCTGCCATTCAAAGACAAAGGCGCCCGGCTGCTTTCGGTTGGGCCGAATCGCCCCCCACTTCATGCTCACCCCCTCATGATTGCGGTAGCCCGTCATCAGATAGGTGATAATCAACGCATAGTTGCGCGCCCCCGTCAGCGTCCCCTTGTGCTGGTCCAGATAGCTGATCAACCGGTTCGTTTCGGCGTGCGTCAACACCCGCGCATGGCCATACTGCTTCGTCCGCACCCGCTGCACATTCCCCCCCGAAAACGGGTTCTCGCGCGTCTTCCCCGTGCGGTCCATAAAGGCCGAAATCTCCACCCCATCCACCAACCCCTTTTCCCGAATCACAAAGGAGTAATAGCTGGAGCAAGCCGCCAACCGCTGATTGGTCGAAGACGGCGACAGCCCCCGTTCCTCCAGCAGATCGTATTGCCACATCCGCACATGATCCGCCGTCGCCTCCCACGCCTTCACCGGCCGCCCATCGTTATGCCGCTGGGTAGCCAGAAAATCGAGCCATTCCGCCGTGGCAAACTCATAACTTCGTCGCGTGTGCTTACTGCCGCTCTTTGCTTCCTTCGTCTTCAACCACGCATCGCGCAGCCGATCCCACACCCGCCGCAGTCCCTCCTCTGCCCCCTCATAAGCCCCGCCCCACACTGCCGCAAAGTGTGGCGCCGGCGCCCTTCCCGGCAACACCATCGCATACGATTGCTCCTCTGCTTCGGTGATCACCTCGACCTCGCCGTTTGGCCTACCGTTCAACTCGATCATCTGCCTACCCTGCTTCTCTTCTGAATCCGCTACTTCCCAACTCCGCTATACTCTTCGGGTGATAAGGCTTTCTTATCAGTCGATGTAGGCCACAGCCCATCACCCCAAATCCGATAACTATTCGTCGTCTTCGTTGAACCCTTCGTCTTCCTCCGCTTGGCGTCGGGCTGCCCAAGCGGCTTCTCGCTGCCGGCGCTCTTCCTCTTGCCGCCGGCGTTGTTCTTCTACCCTTTGTTGGTATGCCTGATATTGCGCTTTGGCATAATCGGACAGCGCCTGCATATTCATCGTCTGCGTATCAACCAGAGTGCAATCAAAGAATTGCTGCTCCTCATCGGTCAAAAGTTGCATTGCCAGTTGGCGGGCAGCTTTGTCACGCAATCTAAGCGCTTGAATGAAACTACCGCCGTCTAACTTCAGGGTAGACCCGCTAGGCACAATGGCGACAAAGTTCGTATTTGGCCCTTGGATCACGTTGAAGCGAGGCCCAGCCCAATACTTAGGCGCGCGCCCGACTAACTCCAACTCCTCATCAATTTTTTCATGCAGCACGCCCTTCGCTAATGTAACGAGATCTTCAATCACCACATGAACATCATCCGCCGCATCCAGCACAGCCGTTAACTCGATACTGGGTTTGGTATTGGAGTAATCCCCGATATTGCATGTCTCTGTGAAATCCACTGTCACCTGGGTAATTCTCATCATGAACACCTTTCATCATTTGAAGAGAGAAAAGAAGAAAATCCTACTGCGCTGTCGGCGTCCCCACCGGACTCACCCACCACGTCGCCGACATCAGCAATGTCGGTGTTGGCGCCGGCGCCGGCGTCGGCTGCTGCATCACCACCGGCAAAAAAGCCTGCTCGCCATGCACCTCCGCTGTCCACGACACCCACACATACGCCACCGCCAACAGCACAATCACCAGATAATCACGCATGGCGCTTCCCCTGCTTGGGCTGAAAGACCACCGCATACGCCCCGATCACCCCAGCCCCGATCAGCAGCTTCCCCGCCACCGCCGCCACCGCACCCCACACCACCGGCGCCACGGCCAGCAACAGCGACCACCAGCCCCACGGCCAGCAACAGCGACCACAACAACGCCTGTACCACCGCCGCCACCGGATCCACCCGTGGCCCCACATACATCAATGCCGTCGCCATAACCCCCCGCTTTCCTGTTGAAAAATCTACAGAACAGCCAGCCCGCCTGGCTGCTCCCAGTGGCCGCCAACCCCACAAGTTGGCGCCCCCTGGGACCCTACTTCAACAAATGCGCCGCCGCCGCCGACCACTCCCCCGTCACCCCACCACCCTTCTCCAGGTCGCCAACCAAGCTCTGCAAAAACTCCATCTCGCTGTGCAATTCACGCTCTTCCCCTTGCTTCATCCAGTGTTCAACCTCGCGCTCGTGACTGTATTCCTCCTGCTCAATCGCATACTGATACAGCTTGGCATACTTCCAGCACTCCGTTACCAACTTCAACCGATGCCGCAACCGAAACATCAACTCCATCTGTGTCATACCCCCACCTTCATCCCTAACACCCCCTGTAACTGCTTAACCAAAACTTCCAGCCACTCAAGTTCGTCACTAAGTTCAATCAGCGCACTGTCGGCACGAGCAGCGATAATCAAATCGTCATTGAGTGAATCCTTCTGATTACGAACTACCAGATCCTCGACGTAGAACATCCGTCCCTTCACCACATCAAGTAATCTTTTCAGGATCAGCAGGTAGCTAGGATTGCTCATACCCCCACCGGCCCTTCCAGCGCCTGGCGAAAAGCTTCCCGCCATTCCACAACCGCCAGATGCTGCGCTGCCCATGCCCCATACGCCCGATCCCGCGCCACACACGCCGCCGCCACCTCAACAATGCTGCTACCCAAATCCAGCAGCTTCCGAATGCCCCGCTCCTCATTGCGGGCCGTCCATTTGATGTTCAAGTTCATACCGGCACCTTCTCTTCTTTCTCTTCCTCTGCACTCTCCTTCGTCCGCTGCCAATACTCCACCAACGCCTGAATCCGTTGGTCATCGCTTTGTAACCATTGCCGGGTCGTCAAAGCGAGTTCACTGGCGGCCAACCGCATCGCGATAATCGTTTCTTCACTGACCCGGATTGATGTTGATAGCTTCATCCCTCATCCTTTCTAGTCGTTTTTGGGTAAATTACCCTTTAACGACTAGGTTAGCATACAATGTATGCAATGTCAACAACCAAATCTAGCCAATTTCGGGTTAAAAAGTCAATTTAGGCTAGATTACTACTACGTGGTGTATGATTTTGTGAAGCTATTCATTAATGACTCAAAAAAAGCTGAAGAAAATGCTGCCGTTTCTAAACACAAGTGGAAAACGCATAAGGATTCTTAGAAACGATTTAGGTTATAGCCAACCAGATTTAGTTGAAGTTTTGCAGAAAAACGGGATTACTGTTAGCCAATCGGCCTTGTCTCGCTATGAACGCGACGAAACGGACGTAGGAGGGAAAGTTGTCGCTGCCATAGCCAAGCTATTCGGTGTCACGACTGACTACCTATTGCTTCTGACTGATATTCCCTCAGTTAAAGATGAAGAAAGAGAGGCAGATGAAAAGCCAAAACAAATAGTTGATTACAGTGGACTTGATCCAGAAACATTCGACCTGATACAACGTTTTATCGCTATCTTCACCGAACTCACACCGCGTGATCAGACTTTGCTGCTGAACATGGCTGCAACCATGCACCAGGCCGATACGCCCCGAATCATCGGTGAAGAAGAACATGACCCCAAATGAATATCTAAAATTGCTCTATCGCATGGCCTTGCGCCTGCGCCGTCGCCAGCGGATCTGGCTCATCTGGACCGAAGAAGGCTGGGAACTACTATGAAAGCCCTAATCTCCCTCGTGGTTGTATTCTTCCTGCAAACCATACCGCCCATCGTCTATCTCCCCCTCATCCAGACCCAACCCGGTGTCACCCCCACGGCCACCCTGCTCGCCACAGTCACGCCCACACCGTCGGCGACCGTCACCCACACCCCCACCCCAACCGCCACCCCTACGGCGACAGCAACCCCTACGGCCACGGCCACCACCAACCCATCCGCCCCCTGCCCTTGCGACGGCGACACCTTGAATTGCACCGACTTCGACACCCAGCCCGAAGCCCAACAATGCTTTGCCTATTGTATGGCGCTTACCGGCAAAGATATCCACAAACTAGACCAAAACAATGATGGCAATGCCTGTGAATCCCTGCCCCCCAATTGGCACTATCTAACGATTCCGCCAACCAATTGACGCCAATCTTTCCAGAGAGAAAACCCCTCCTCGACTGATAATAAAGTGTTATCTCCCGAAGATTTTCAGCAGATCGCACAGTCAGCTAACCGCCCAATGACGACCATATCGACCGATAATAATTATGCCGTGTATCTTATCAGCCCACCACCGCCCCCACGCCGCCACCCCGAATGGGCCAGTTTGGGCAACAAAAAACCGCACTGATCGCAAAAAACACGATCAGTGCGGTCGCCCCTCGAATAACCATAAACCCGCTGTTCACATCCGTGAGGTCGTAGGTTCGAGTCCTATCTTACCCACCATCGCAGCATCGTTGTGCATCGAAGACCGCATGGTCAGTGTTTACCACTGGCCTTGCGGTCTTCGGCATTTAAACCCGGAAATTATCAGCCGACGCTTGATAATTATTATCGCCCGAAGACAGCACAGTTCGCACGATCACAAGGAGCATCATATGCAACTCCAATCTGCCATCGAAGGCTACTGGCTTGAAAAAAAGCGTAATCTCTCCGTCAACACCGTCGCCGACTATACCAACACCTTTAACCGCTTCCAAAACTACATCGGCGCCCAAACCGACTTCGCCACCATCACGAGCGACCAGGTACGCAAATTTCTCAACTATCTAAAGACCCAACACCGCCTGAAGTCGCGCACCATCGCCAACGCCTGGATCGCCCTCTCCTCGCTCTGGACGTGGGCGGAGCATGAACTGGACACCCCCCACATCATCCGGGGCAAGGTCGAACGCCCCAAGTTCAAACGCCAACCCATCGAACCCTACAGCCGCACCGACCTCGCCGCCATGATGGAGGCCTGTCACCACGCCAAAGCCTGGAAGACTAAGACCGGCCGCCAGGCCGCCGCCACCCGCCCCACCGCTCTCCGTGACCGGGCGATCATCACGACCCTGCTCGATACCGGTATGCGCGCCTCCGAACTCTGCGACCTAAAGATTGACGACTATAACAACCTCAAAGGGCAACTCTTCATCCGCCACGGCAAAGGCGACAAAGGCCGCTTCGTCTACCTTGGCGCCGGCGCCAAAAAGCACCTGTGGAAATATCTCGCCACCCGCCCGGATGCCGGCGCCAAAGAACCGCTCTTTACCTGCCAGGCTCTCACTCACTTCGACCGCAACAACCTGCGTCACCTCATTCAGCGCTGCGCCAAGCGCGCCGGCGTCGCCAATGCCACCCTGCATAAGTTCCGCCACACCTTTGCCATCAACTTCCTGCGCAACGGCGGCAACCTGCTCCAGTTGCAAAACCTCCTCGGCCACGAACGCATGGACACCGTCCGCATCTACGCCCAGCTCGCCGAAATGGACCTCGAACACGCCCAATCCAAAGCCTCCCCCGCCGACAACTGGAACCTCTAAACCCACAAAAAAGCCTCATGCACCAGGTGCATGAGGCTCCCCATCTATCCTATTGCTCCCATCCCCCTCGACCGATAAGTCTATATTATCACCCGGCGACTGAGCCTGCCGAAGGCTAACTATTATTACTCCGACAAACCTCATTCCACTCCGCCCCCGTCTTCACCAGCACCAGCACATCCCGGCTATTATCTAGCACAAAATCGGCCGACCCATTCAGATAAATATTACCCGTCCCATGCTTCACCGTCACATCCCGTGAGCTGCCGACCGTCTGCAACATCACGACTTGAAAATTCGTCCCCCCGTTGATCGTCGCCAGGTTGTCTGTCGCCGCTGCGCCCTCCGTGTCAATGCGATGATAGGAGTTTGTCACCGTGATCGCATCCGACGCAATGGTCAGATCCGCACGCGTCAGGATCAGCACATCCAATGTTTTATTGCTCAGTGTCTGCGTGTTGGTGGTCCCCACCACCGCCCCAGTCGCGCCATGGGCCGCCGCCGCCGCCAGGTGCGTATCAATTTGCGCATGGGTATTCGTCCCAATATTGCCCAATTGCGTATGGTTGCCTTGCGCCCACTTCACCCCCAGCGCCTGCGCACTATCCGCCGTCAGCAGATGGTTATTCGTTCCCACCGGCAGATTATCCACCGACCCCGCCGCCAGGCCGGCCAGCAGATCGCCCTTGGCGGTCACCAGCCCCAGCGCCACCGCCCCGCCTTCTTGCGTTTCCAGCCGTTCCAGCCGTCGCCGCAGCGCCGCCAGTTCACCCACAACCTGCTGCATCACCGTCGCATCCATCAGGGTATATCCTCCAACCCAAGATCCACTTGCTCGCCCTGGGCATTCTTCCGCACAGTCACCTGCATAATCCGCTGTACAAAGGACGTGCCATTGTAGCGCGCCGTCACCACATCCCCCCAGAAGTAATGCTGTCCATAGTTCAAACTAGCCAACTGGGCCGGCCGGAAGCGCAGCTTAGGCCGGTAGCGCGTCGCATTCAATACCCCGTCGCCGTACGCCTGCAAGCTACTGCTGCTTGTCAAGTGGCGCGCATCAATCGCCATCTCATAATTATTCGTCCCAATGATCCGATCCGCCGTGGTGCGCACCTCTACCGTACGCGCATTCCCTTCCCCTTGCCCAGTCACAAAGCCGACTGTCATTTCGCCGACCCGCTGCTGATTCAGCTCGCCATCCTGCATGTTGCCGGCATCAATATCAAACAGCACCGTCGCCCGCCGATCCGTCGTCACCGTTTCCGGCTGCACATAGAAAAACCAGGCGCTTCCCACCTTGGTAATATAGAACATGCTCTTATCAACATCCGCCAACTCCTGTAGCGCGCTTAATACATTCTTATAAGCCGCGCCATAGGTCGCCACCCGGCTGCCAAAGGCCGTGTACGCCCCCGCCGCCAACACCTTACTGGTGGCCTGCGTCAGGCGCGGATGGCTGTTGGCAATGCTCTGCGTTGCATTGAGAAAGTTGTTGGAGACCAACTGGAGCATCACCGTATCTGCCGCAAAGCTCGTAAACTGCGAAGCCGCCTCCAGCCCGGCCTTATACGCATTAACCGACCGCCGCAACAACTCCATCTCATGCACCACAAAAATCTCATAGACCGTCTTCCCGTTGTTCAACGTGCGAAACGTACCCCCGCGCGCAAAACCCCGAAAGTCGATCTGGTTGCTGCCATTCCGCTGTCGCCAAATCTCGATCTCATCGTCCAAGGCCAAGGCACTCACCGCCGGATGATCCCGCCGCACCGTGATCGTCGCCGACCCAATATCATTCATCTTCTTGGTGTACGCCAAGTCAATAAAACTATCGATCACCACCGGCGACGCCCCCAGGCTGCGCACATAATACTGATACATCGTCGCCTCCTCTACAGGTGCAAATATCGCTGATAATACTTATAGCGCACCTTCGCATTGATCCCGTTCGTCGTCCGCGTATACGCAATCGTGTTCACCCCGCCGCTCTTGAACGGCGCCGGCCACAACCGGAAGCCCACCCAACTGGCATCCGCCATCGTACTGAGCTTGTTGTTCCCGCTCTGATCAACAATCGTCTTCCGACCAGGCCGTAGATCAATGGTGTAGGTATCCCCATTCAAAATCGTGTGGCCATTAAAACTAATGACGTAGGTTTCCGTGCGATAAGCCGTCGTCAACGTCGTCGTCAGCACCAGGTTTTGCACCTGCCCATCCACCTCGATCACCGGCCACTCTTCCCAATTCCCGCTCAACGTTACCGAATGGTTGCCCGATGCCAACCCCACCGTCTTTTGATCCGTCACCTGCGTCGGGTTATACCATAGCGGCTCTGGCGCCACCAATGGCGCCGTCACCACCGCCGAATACCCCGTCTGCCCGCTCTGGTCCACATCCAGCGGCCCATTCAAAAAACAATCCAACTGCCGCACCGCCCCACCCGCCCGCGTCACCTTCAACTTCATCGGGTCCTGATAGGGCCGAAAAATATCATACAGACTATCGCGCTTACTATCCCAATCCGCCTCGCTGCTCCCTTCCAGGAACAACTTCCACGCCAGGCGTCGCGCATCCATCTTAAACCCATCATCCGCCCCGCCATCCGCATTGGGATAGGGCTGATAATGACGCATGTTTGCCGGGATCCCCGCCCCATCCAACGCCAAATGACGCGCGTACGTCCCGCCTGTCAGCGTGTAAGTCGTGTTGCCGGCATCCGGCAGAATCAACTCATACTGTGCGGCCGTAATAAATCCGCTCATACCCCTGCCCCTCCATACAGCATATTCAGCACCCGTACCCGCTCCATCAGGTCAGCATCCGCGCTTGTGCCACTCGCCACCGTGAAATTGTTTTGGGTGGTGCGTTGATTATTGTTGACGGCCCCTGAGCTAGCCGAAGGGCCGACCGATAACCCGTTATTATCACCCGGCGTCAAACTCGCCGCCACCCCCGCCAACACCCCCTGCGGCGCCGCCGCCAACTCCTGCATCCCCATCACCAACCCTTCCATGATGTTGCGGCCTAAGCCCTGGAAAACGGTCGAAGGTGAATGAATGCCCAACTGGTCTTTCACCCACTGCGGCAGCAGGTTAGTGATTTCCTGAATCTTCCCTAAAACCGACCCCATCATACTAGAAATGCCATCCCGCAACCCATCCATCAACCGATGCCCAACGCCCTGCATAACCGAATACACATGGTTGCGGAAGCCATCCATGATACTGTTGAACCCATTGATAATCCCCTGCAACGCCTCGCCCATCACCCCGGATAGATTGACCGAAGTCAGCCCATCTCGAATCCGGGTTCCCAGCGCACTGGCCGAACCAAACACATGGTTGCGAAACCCATCCATCTTACTGTTGAAGCCGTTGATCATCCCGTCTAGGATGCCGTTGAACACCCCAGATAGATTGACCGAAGTCAACCCATCTCGAATCCGGGTTCCCAGCGCACTGGCCGAATTAAACACATGAGTCTTGAACCCATCAATCTTGCTATTGAAACCATTGATCATCGTGTCTAAGATGCCGGTAAACACCCCAGACAAACTGATACTATTCAACCCGTCCAACATCCGCTGCAACAGGTCTCGCGCCTTGCTGAACAGATGATTGTTGGCGCCGCCACTCCACGCATTAGCAACATCGATCACGGCATTCAAGACCCGCTGCATATCATTCCGCAAATTGGGCGCCGCCTCATTCACCCCAGCCAAAAAGCGGCTCATCCCTTCGCGTGCCTTCTCATACATCCGGCCGGCCAGCAGCCCCAGCCCTTCCGCCACCCCCCGTTCTTGAATATCATTTAATGTGCGTCGAAGCTCATCCCGGATTGGGGCTGTCGCCTCGCGAAACGCGTCCCCCAACCGGTTCATCGCGCTGCGTGCCCGGTCGAAGAACGCAGTCCGCCACCCATCCAGCGTCGCCGGGAAATCCCCCAGCGCCCCACGCAGCCACCCCAGCGCGTTCTGTGTGGCATCCCGAATCCCAAACCAATTGTTCTGCCAGGCCAAATACAGCGCCGCCACCGCTGCGCCTACGGCCCCCACGATCACAATTACCGGCCCAATCGCCGCCAAGATCGCCGTAAAGGCCGCCCCGGCGCCACCCAGCGCCACCCCCAGGCCGCCCAGGGACCCCAGCACGCCCCCAATTGCCCCCACAAACGACACCACCGACGAAATCGCCCCCACAATCGACGCCACAAAGCTCACCACCGACGCCACCGCACTCACCGCCATCAACCCGCCCACAACCAGCAGAATCCCCTTCAAATCCACCAGGCCGGCCACAAAGCTCACCACCGGCGCCACCGCGTTGTAAACCGTTGTGGCCGCCGCAATGAACTGCTTGCCAAACTCGATCATATTCGCCACAATCGTCGGAATCTGCGCAATCAACCGCGGTAGCGCCTGCTCAATCCACGGCAGAAGCTTCTGCAACGAAATCTCCAGTTGCCCCGCCAACCCCCGAAACATCTCCACAATCGCCGGCCCATGTACCTGCGCCTGCTCTGTAAACAACTCAGCTAGTCGCCGCAACACCGGCAAAAACGCATCGCCAATCTGCACCTTCAGCGTATCTACCACACCGGTTAGAATCTCCATCACGCCTCTAAAGGTGTCCATACGCTTCGCCGCCGCCTCTTCCGCGTCCGTCTTGGCCATGGTCGCCTTCAGGTCGTTAAACTCCTGTTCGGTCATCCCAGCCATCGCCGCCGCTGCCCGCATGGCGTCTGTCCCAAAGATTGTTGCCAATGCGTTATTCTTCTGCTCTTCCGAAAGTCCGCCCAATGCTTTGTTGAGAATACCAGCAATTTCGCCCATGCCCTTCATGCTTCCCGAAGCATCAAAAAAGGCGTTCGCCCCATCCGCTGTGATTAAGCCCAATTGCTGCATTAGCCCTTTGGCTTCGTTGCTTTGCGGAATCAGCCGCTGGAGCATCGTCTTGAAGCTCGTGCCGGCATCTGACCCCGAAGCGAAGAAAGGCGCGATGGCCGCAATCGTCGTGTTAAAATCATCAAAACCCACCCCCACCGTCGCCGCCACACCACCCGCCTGCGCCAATGCCAGGCGATAATCGTTGATATTAAATTTAGAAGCAATGGTGGTCGATGTAATCCCGTCCACTGCCCGGGCCATGTCCGCGGCTTTGATGTTGAAGAGACTCATCACATCCGAAGCAATCCCCGCCGCGTCGCCGAACTGAGCGCCCGTGGCATTGGCCAGCAACACTGTCGAACGCGCTGCCCCGCTTAAAATCTCATCGACCGACAACCCAGCCGTCCCCAGCGTGCCAATCGCCTCGGCTGCCTCGGTCGCCGTCACCTTGAGTTGCGGATCAAAGCCCAAGTTCTCAATCAATTTCTTGAGCTTCCCCGTCTCTTCGGTCGACGCGCCCATGGCCGCCGAAATGTCAGCAATCCCTTGCTGCATATCCGCCGCCGCGCCCACGCTACTCCCAATCGTCGCCACCAGCCCGCCGATCACCGCCACCGCCGCCCCAGCCGCCACCTTCAACCCCGTGCCCAACATATTCCGCAACGGCAGTAACGCCCGTGTATGCAAGTCGCCAGCCGCCCCACTCAACCGGGTCATGCTCCCGCGCACATCATCAATCGGCCCGCTCGCCTGATTAATCGCCCGCAGAATAATCTTCAACTCATCAGCCATACATCCCCCACCGCGCCACTATCCGCCCCATCACCCCGACCGATAACAATGTCTTATCGTTCGACTGAGCGCTCACGCCGAAGTCACCCAAAAAAAACGGGTGGCGGATGACCAGCCCAACCCGCCACCCACCACCCGTTACTTGCCACGCCTCGCCTTGCGCACTTTTGCCTCCACATCCATCATCGTCAGCACGCTCAACACATTCCCCACCGGCTCTCGGCCCAGCTCACTCGGCAACACATGAAACTCCCGGCAAAGCTGAAGCTCCATATAGGCTTGGGGCATCGGCCCATTCGTCCATAAATGTGCGAATAAGGCCGCCCTTAGTTTTTTGTGTCGGTCTCGACCCGAAACGACGCAACCACCTGCGCAATCACCTTATTCATCACCCGCACCGGCAACGACCGCAGATCCACATCCGCCACCAGGTTGATCACGTCAATCAGCTTTTCCATCTGGGCCACCTCGTCCAACCCATCCAGATTCGCCTCAATCTCCTGGATCACCTTGTAATTGTCCCAGGTCAACCGGTCAATATCAACATTCACCTCCACCGGCGCCCGCTTCACAAAGTTGACCTTCACCGCCCCCATCGCCACCGGCTTCAACGCCGGCGGCGTCACCACCGGTGCTACCGGCCCCGCCTCACCGGGTGCATCAATCCGTTCCCCGTCCTGCATCCACTGTAGGCCCTCCATTACGGCACCACTTCCTGCACCAAACGCGGCGCCAGAATGCTAAACATCGCCATCGCCGGATCCCCGCTGTTCGCATCCACATCCGGCGGCAAACAGGTCACAATCGGACACGCCACCGCCGTCCCGGCATTGTTGCTCGCCACATAGCGCTCATCGCCCGTGTTGCCCCCCTTGGGACTCCACCGCAAGAAGATCGTCTTCGTGGTCGATTCATAGCGCGCCCACACCGTTTGGAACGCCTCGCCGGCGGTCTCCGTGTAAAGCACGTTCACGTCCACCTTCACCGCCGCCGTCTTGTTGCTGGCCACCACCACCGGCGCCTGATTCTCCGCCGTCTGCTGCTCCCCGGTCAACTGTTCGCCCCCGGACGTTTTTACGTCCGCCGCCATCCCACTGATATTCGTCCAACTGGACCCGTTGACCGAAACCTCAATCTTATAGTTACTCTTGGAAAACGCCCCTGTTGTCTGCGCCATTTAAACCCCCAATACCCCGATTCCGGCCACCACCACGCTCGTCACAGCGCTATAGGTCACCGCAACCTGGCCGCTCGCATTATTGAAATACAATGGCGGAAATGGCCCAAGTACCTTGGTCGCCCCGGCTCCCACTGGCACCACCACCGCCTGGAAGCTCAACCCGTCTGGTGTCGCCGCCGGCGTCACTGTCACATTGATCGAACTCCCCCCGCCGTTGCTCACATACAGCACCGTCTGCCCATCGTTCTGCAACGTGTCGCCACCGCCCGCCGCCGCCTGCGTCGTCAACGCCAGCCCGGTGTGGGTCGGCCGCAAAATCGCAATCGCCGCCATCACTCACCCCCTACGTGTGCCACCGGCTCATGCACCACAATCGCCGCCGGCGCCGGTTCTGGCGCCGCCGTGTCGATATGAGGCGCCACCGCCCCCTTCTCCAGCAAAATGCGCGCCTTCTCATCCGTCAGCGCGATCAGCGACCCCGGCAACCACACCTCGCCATCGCCCCCAATCCGCCGCAGCGCCACATAGAGCTGGGTCCTTTCCGCCACCTGTTCACTCATGCAACCTCCTCATGACACCAAATCATCGCATCAATCACCCGGCGCATCTGCGCTTCGCCCCCGGCGCCCCGCTCCGTCTCTTCAAAATCCTGCTCATTCTCGATCATCCCCTGGATCACCGCCGGCGCCGTGTTCTTATAGGCGTACACCGCCGTCCGCAGCGCCGTCGCCACATCCTCCAGGCTGCCATAGCTATTGGCCACCACATCAAACTGCACCCGCAGCGCCACCAACGGCTCATTCACATCCACTTTGACATGCACTGGGCGCCGGCTAATCCGCCGATAGCGCACCGCCGGCAACGTGGGGTGTTGGGGCAACCGCAACGCATAGATCCGATTTCCCACCAACGCCGCCAATGGTGCGTAGCTGCCCAGATACACCTTCAGCTTTTTCAGCATCATCCCAGTCCGATCAACTGTCGCAACGCCGCCGCCACTTCCCGCTGCACGGCTGCCCGATTCTCATCCAGCGCCGGCCGCATAAAGGGCGTCGCCGCCTGCTCCACCCGCCGCGCCGTATGCCAATTGCCATCGTAATCTTGCCACACTAGCAACGGCGCATTCCTGGCCTCGATCACCCCACCATACTCCCGCTGGCGCGCATACTCCACATTCGTTCCCACAAACACCTGCACCTCATTCGTGCTAATCTGTGGCGGCGCCAGCTCGCCCCCCGTCGTATTCTCAAAATCATGGGCCAGGTCACTCCGCCCACCGATATGAATGGAGCGGCGCAGATTGCCCGTCCGATACGGCGCCAGTTGCTTGGCCGCATTCTGGATAATCAGCGCCCCGGCCACCAACGACCGCACCAGCGTCCGTCCGCGCAGCGCGTCATCCATCCGATCCAAATGCGCCCGCACCTCCCGACTGCCAACAATCTGCAACTCCATCCGCCCTATATCTCCTATGACTCCTATCCGCCCCATCACCCCGACCGATAACAACGGATTATCACTCGACTACTTCCACCAACAACCGCGTCGACCATGCCTCACTATCCGGCTGCA